>Ga0209517_10002447_pt1 | contig 26165 bp, 20 predicted proteins | sample PeaSoiMetSII2010_FD_187695 | JGI IMG/M metagenome (GOLD analysis project Ga0209517, IMG submission 187695) | Peat soil microbial communities from Weissenstadt, Germany - SII-2010 (SPAdes) (version 2) | ecosystem: Environmental > Terrestrial > Soil > Wetlands > Peat | place: Germany... | reverse complement strand
TGGAGATCGACGAGGCCGTCTACCGCATCGACCCCAAGAGCGGCAAGCTCGACAAACTGATCGGCCGCGACGACATGTACAAGCCGAACGGCCTCTGCTTCTCCCCGGATTACAAGAAGGTCTACATCGCCGACACCGGCGCCTCCCACTACGACAAGGCGCCGAAGAACATCATGGTCTACGACGTGGTGGACGACGGCAAGAAGGTCAAGAACGGCCGGCAGTACGTCTCGATGGAGATGGAGTTGGGGCGCACTATTCCTCCGACGAAGAAGGCCGGCTTCGCCGACGGCATCCGCGCCGACACCGACGGCAACATCTGGGTGGGCGCCGGCTGGGTCGGCGACGGCTACGACGGCGTCCACGTCTTCGACCCGGAGGGCAAGCGCATCGGCCTGATCCTGCTCCCGGAGATCTGCGCCAACATCTGCTTCGGCGGCCCCAAGCGTAACCGGCTGTTCATGTGCGCCAGCCAGTCGCTGTACGCCGTCTACGTCGAGGCGATCGGGGCGCACATCTGCTGAACCCCGTGGGCCGTTTGCGGCTTCGCAGGTCAACCGTGCGAAGCCGCAAGCGGCACGGCAGCGGCTCACGTCGTAAAGCGCCCGAGCCGATACTAACGGTGCGGCCCCCCAGGGCGTCCCTTTTCCCCCCTTTGGCAAGTTGGGAGGCGCCATGCGGTTGCGACGCACTCGCGAGCTGACGCTGCCGCTGAGCCTGCTGCTGTTCGGCGGTTGCTCCTCCCCATTGTGGACGGACTCCGACCACGTCCCCTGTGAGCTGGCCGCCCGGCCCATCGACGTCCGCCCCGTTGCCGCGGCGGCCGGCGAGGAGTCGCAAGCTCCCGCGGTCGCCCCGAAACCGGCCGAGCCACCGGTGGGGGAGGCCGGGCTGCGGGAGCCGCTGCCGGTGCCGCGCGAGGTGCCCGGGGCGGAAGCGGCCCCGGTCCAGGTGCCGAAGATCGAGCCGGGCAAGGAGGCCGAGCGCGAGCGCCAGATCGACCGGCTCTTTCCGCCGCTGCCGCCGCTGGGCGAGAATCCGCAACCCTTGCCGTGCCCCGACAGTCGGCCGCTGGAGTTACACGATTTGCAGGAGTTGGCGCTGACGAACAGCCCGCTCCTCAAGCAGGCGCTCGCGGAGGTCGAGGCGGCCCGCGGCGCCATGATTCAGGCGGGAGCCTACCCGAACCCGACGATGGGTTTTGAAGACGACGCCATCGGGCAGGGCGGCTTACCGGTCGAGCGGGTCACGGCGGGGCAGATCGGCGGCTTCGTGGACCAGACGATCAAGACGAAGGGGAAGCTGAGGCTGGCGCGGTCGGCGGCGGAGCAGGATCTGCACCGGGCGGAGTACGCCCTGCGCCGGGCCCAGTCCGACCTGATGGCCCAGGTGCGCGGCGGCTACTTTGCCGTGCTCGCCACCCAGGAGAGCATGCGCGTCGCCCTGGCCTTTGCCCGCTTCACCGAGGCGATTTATCGCATCCAGGTGGGGCAGCTCAAGGCGGGGGTGGTGGCGGACTACGAGCCGTTGCAGTTCCGGGCCCTGGCCGTGCAGGCGCGCGTCAACCTGGCGCAGGCGCGGCACCGCTACGTCAGCGCCTGGAAGCAACTCGCGGCGGCGATGGGCGTGCCGGGCCTGTCGCCGGCGCCGCTCGGCGGTCACATCGACATGCCCATTCCCGTGTACTGCTACGACGACGTGGCCGCCCAGGTGCTGGCTCGGCACACCGACGTCCTCACCGCCCGCGCCGCCCTGGAACGGGCCCGCCTCAATCTGCGCCTCGCCCAGGTGACGCCGTACCCCGACCTCGACGTGCGCGTCCTGGTCCAGAAAGACTACACCGGCGACCCGCGCCTCGTGATGACCAGCGTCCAGATCGGCGGGCCGATCCCCATCTGGGACCACAACCGCGGCAACATCATCCAGGCGGAAGCGCACCTGGTGCGGGCGACGGAGGAAGAGCACCGGGTGCGCGCCGACCTGGCCCGCCAGGTCGCGGACGCCTTCGAGCGCTACAACCTCAACCGCGAGCTGCTGGCGCCGTACCGCAGCACGGTGCTGCCCGACCAGGTGCGCGTGTTCAACGGCATCTTCGACCGCTACTTGGCCCAGGGGAAACCGCCGCGATTCGACGTTAATTTCATCGACGTCTCGACGGCCCAGCAGAACCTGGCCACGTCGGTGACGGCCTACTTGCAGGCGCTGGCCGCCCAGTGGCAGGCGGTGGTGGACATCGCCGCCCTGTTACAGACGGAAGACCTGTTCCAGGTGGGCGCGGAGCCGGTCCCGACGGAGTGCCTACCGCCGCTGCCCGATCTCGACAAGCTCCTCCCGTTGCCGTGCAAGCACGCGGGCTCGCAAGTGGACCCGGCCCTGCGCGGCACCGTGGATCCGGCCTGGCCGGCTGCACTTCCCCAGCCGGAGCCGGAACAGCGGCCGGCCCCGTCGCAACGCTGACGCCGTGTCCCCCAAATCGCCGCAATCCATCCCGGCTTTCGGTTTGACTTCGCGGTCGCAGGCTTTACAGTGGGCTTGTCGGCACTCGGCGAACGTGGCAGCGACGCGCGAGATGAGGTGTTTCATGCGCCAACGGTTACTTGTTCCACTGGCGGGGGCTTGCGGGATCATGGCCGCCCTGGGCGGCGTGGTGCTCTTCCTCGGCGGGTCCGAGCCGCTTGCGGCAAAGGCGGCGGAGGGCGGGCCCCTGGTCGTCGCCGGCAAGACCCAGCCCGCACCCGGCAAGGCCGCGAAGATCGCCCCCGCCGTCCTGCACCCGGTCGAGGAGGTGCTGGTGACGGTCGGCGCCCAGGTCAAGAAGAACCAGGTGCTGGTGAAGATCGACGAGGACGAGCAGGCAGCCGACACGCGCGCCCGCAGGGCGGCCGTCGTCGAGTTGGAGGCTGCCCTCCTGCGCCTCAAGGCCGAGCCGCGACAGCACGACATCGAAGAGGCCGAGGCGTCGCTCGATACCTATCGCGTCGCCGCCGACGCGACTCGGGAACTCCGCGAGCGGCTGGAGCCTTCGTGGAAGAAGGGCTCGATCTCCGAGCAGCACTACCGCGACGCCAAGGCCGACGCCGCCCGGGCCGCGGCGGATTTCAAGGCGGCCGACGCGCGGTTGAACCGGCTCAAGAAGCGGCCCTACGAACATGAAGTCGCCGAGTTGAAGGCGCGCGTCGAGGGCGCCAAGGAAGCGGTCAAGTCGGCCGAGGCCGAACTGGAGCACTACACCGTCAGCGCCCCGATCGACGGCGTCGTGACCTCCCTCGACGTCGTCCCCGGCACGGTGTCGCGGCCCGGCACGACGGTCTGGGGCGAAATCCTCGACCTGAGCGTCATCGACGTGCGCTGCGACGTGACGCCGGACCAGGCCGACCAGATCACCCAGGGCCAGGACGCCGAGGTGACGCGCGAGGGGCGGACCGAGGCGCTCAAGGGGCAGGTGGCGGTCGTTGGCATCGCGGCCGACCGGGCGACCGGGAAGATCCCCGTGCTGGTGCGCCTCAAGAATCCCGACAACCGCCTGCGCTGCTACATCGACGTGAAGGTGCGTTTCGCGACGACAGCGGTGAAAGAGTGATCCGCCGGACTCAAGACTTGTACCTGCTGACGTACTCCGCGAGAGCGATCAGGACGTGGGAGTTTGGCACGTCGCGGACGGGCACTTTGCAGAATGGCCGACTGGCATCGCGGGCCGTCACGGTGAGCACCCCCTTGGAGACCTCGGCGCCATCGTAGTCCGCCCACGGGAGGATGTTGCCGCCGAACCGCATCCCCTCGCAGCTCGCCCGCACACTGCCGAACGTAACCTCCTCGCCGGCCTCGTACCTGTCGAGTGCGGGGTGAAGGAGGTGTTCGAGCGTATGCTCTTCCACGAGTTCGCGCAGCTGGCTCAGGCCCGCGAGACTCTCGTCGAACTCGAACGTCTTGCAGGTGCCCGTTTGGAGGGTCAGTCTGCGGGCCGGGTTCGTCGATTTCCCCCGCTCGGAACTGGTGAACGAGGCGCGGCAGACGGTCACGATCTCCTTCCAAGACAGCACGTCCGCCGTCTCTCCCTGGACACGCACCAACGCCTCGGGGTAGACGATCACCCACAGCCCGCGCGTCTGGCGCAGCCGCCGCCAGTTGCGGGCGCTGATAGCGATGAGGCCTACCCCGACGAGGATCACCTTGGGGACGTGCCCCCAGTCCCGGCCTACAAAGAGCACGGCAATCGCGATACCGATCAATGCCAGTCCCAGCACTAGTGTGCTGACCGCGGCGGCGACTCGCGCGATCAAATGGCCCTTCCCCGCCTTGAAAACCGCCGTGGGCTCACCCAGTGGCTCCAGCCGGGCGGCGTGTTCCGGCGGCAAGGCAGGCAGAGACATGATGACTCCTCGATGGGCGGACGCTACTTCAGCCACCTGTCTCGCGAAACGATAAATCGAGGCCGCCTAAACGCCATTACTTCTCCCCAATGCAGTAGAGATGCGTCTGCGAGCGCAGGTACAGCTTGCCGTCCGCCACCGCCGGCGAGGCGCGGAAGGCGCTGCCGTCGCGCAGGGCGTTACGGCCGGCCACCTTGAACTCGCGGCCCGGCTCCAGCACCACGGTCTCCCCCGACTCCAGCACGAACAGCAGCTTGCCGCGCACCGCGACCGGCGACGCCGTCACCGTCGCCCCCAGGCGCTGTTTCCCCTTGTACACCATCGCGGAGGTCTTGAGATCGAAGCACGACAGCATGCCATCGCGATCGGCGGCGTAGATTAACTCGTCCCACAGGATGGGCGAGGCCACGTCGCGGCTCCCTTTGCGGCTCACGCTCCAGAGGACGCGCGTCTTGGTCACGTCGCCGTCGCCGCCGAGGCGGACGCACTGGGCGGTGCCGGTCCGGCCGGGGAGGGCGAACAGCACGTCCTTGGTGAAGACCGGCAGCGGCTCGCCGAACTTCGACTGCTCGTCGTCCGGCGGTCGCTCGCAGTGCCACAATTCGGCACCCGATTTGGGGTCGTAAGCCCAGACGCCGCGCGGCCCGTTGAGGACCAATTCCTTGCGGCCGCCGGGACCCGTCAGCAGCAGCGGCGTGCTGTAGCCGTGGCCCATGTTGCGCTCGGCCCGCCAGCGCTCCTTGCCTGTGGCCCTGTCCAGGGCGATCAGGGCCATCGGCGCCGGCGTCAGCCCCTTTTGCTCGGGGCGCAGCCCGGCAGCGCCGTCGTTGTCGCAGTTCTGGATGACGAGGTCCTCGAAGAGGAATGGCGAGGCGCCAATGCCCCAGCCCGTCCGGCTGGTGAAAACGCCGAACTGCTGCTTCCAGATGAATTTCCCATCCACGTCGTAGCAGAACAGGCCCGGCGTGCCGAAGAAGGCGTAGACGTGCTTGCCGTCGGTGGTGCAGGACGGCGTCGCGTAGGTGTTCCAGGCGTGCAGCTTCTCCGGGGCGTCGTCCTTCGCGGCGGTCTGCTGCCACAGCACCTTGCCGTCGCCGCCCCGCACGCACAGGACGTAGCGCTCCTTGCCGTCGGCGCGGGCCGCGGTCAGGAAGACACGGTCGCCCCAGACGACTGGCGACGAGTTGCCGCCCCCCGGCAGCTTCGTCTTCCACAAGAGGTTCTCGTCGTCGCCCCACTTCAGCGGCACCTTCGCGTCGTCGGAGTAGCCCTGGCCGGTCGGCCCGCGCCACTGCGCCCAGTTGTCGGCGCGGGCGGCGGTCGCACAGAGCAGAAGGGCGGCGAAGAGGGTGGTGAATCGCTGGCAGTTCATGAGGTCTCCTGCGGGATCGTTGGCGGGGGGCGGGTCAGGGCGGGTTAGGTATGATAACATCCCGGTACAGCCGTCGCCAGCGGGGAGGACAAGCCATGCTCGTCGTCATGAACAGCCACGCCACGCCCCAACAGATCGGGGCGGTGGTCGATGCCATCCGCGCGATGAACCTGACCCCGCACCCGCTGCCCGGCGCGACGCGAACCGCCATCGGCATCACGGGCAACGTCGGCGCCGTCGATCCGCGCAACCTCGAAGTGCTGCCCGGCGTCCTGGAATTGATCCGCGTTACCAAGCCGTACAAGCTGACCAGCCGCGAGATGCACGAAGGGGATACCTACGTCCGCCTGCCGCAGACGACCATCGGCCCCGGCACCTTCACCCTGATCGCGGGGCCGTGCTCCGTGGAGAACGAGGCGATGATCCTGCGCACCGCGGAGTTCCTGGTGGGCCGCGGGGTGCGCCTGATGCGGGCCGGGGCGTTCAAGCCGCGCTCCAGTCCGTACTCGTTCCAGGGGCTCGGCCTCGAAGGGCTGGCGATCCTCGACAAGGCCCGGCAGCGCACGGGCATCGGCATCGTCACCGAGCTGATGGACACGGAGAACGCCGACGCGGTCGAGGAGGCGGCGGACGTGATCCAGATCGGCACGCGCAACATGCAGAACTTCGCGCTGCTGCGGCGCGTGTCGCGGGCGCGCAAGCCGGTGCTGCTGAAACGCGGCATGTCGGCGACGCTGGAGGAGTGGCTGATGGCCGCGGAGTACGTGATGGCGGGCGGCAATTACAACGTGGTACTGTGCGAGCGCGGCGTGCGGACCTTCTCCGACCACAGCCGCAACACGCTCGACCTGTCGGTGATCCCCCCGGTGAAGCAGCTGTCGCACCTGCCGATCCTCGTGGACCCCAGCCACGGCACCGGCCGGCGCGATTACGTGCCGGCGATGGCGCTGGCGTCGCTGGCGGCGGGGGCCGACGGGCTGCTACTGGAGGTGCATCCGGACCCGGACCGCGCCCTGTCGGACGGGGCGCAGACGCTGAACTTCGCGGGATTCGAGAAGTTACTGGAGTCGCTGAAGCGCTTGGCGGAGCCGCTGGGGCGGGTGCTGAATTGAAGCCGCTTGCGGCTTCGCACTCTCTGCGAAGCCGCAAGCGGCTACGGCGGCGTCAGGGCTTCTTGTCGTCCTTCTTGTCGTCTTTCTTGTCATCCTTCTTCTTGTCGTCCTTGCCGCCGCTATCCTGCGTCTCGCGGATCTCCTTCAGGCGCTTCTTCTGGTCCTCGGTCAGCAGGTCGTACTTCTTGCCCCTCTCATCCTTCTGAAGGTCCTTGATCTGCTTCTCGAGCGCGGCGATCTTGGGCGAGTACTCGTCTTCGATGGCGTAGATCTTTTTCTTCTGGTCGTCGGTAAGGCCAAGGGCCTTCCAACCCGTGGGGATGGTGTGCTTGGCCGGGGTCTCGGTCTTCGTGTCGCCGGGCTTCTTGGGGTCGTCGCCCGTCTTCTTCGGGTCGTCACCAAGCAGCAGCCCGCCGAAGGCAACCAGGGCCACCACGCCGATCAGGATGCGGAACGCAGACATGCAGCAGCTCCTCCAACGAGGACAAAGAGACCGCCCCCCCGTGGGGCGCTTACGGTGTGATGAGACCGCATCGTGTGTGCCGTGTCAACAAAAAAAGCGGCGAATTGTAACTTGTCGGGGTCACTTCCCCGGCTTCGGCACGTCCCAGACATGGACAGGCGACCAGTTATCCGGGTACTCCTTGTTCGGGCCGAGCCGGCGGCCGTTGCCGTTGCTGTTGGCGTTGGTCGCGGCCACCGCCAGCCGGGTGCCGTTGGGGTGAACCGCCAGCGCGTGGCAGTTCGCCATCTTCGTCGTGACGAAGAACGGCTGGGCGTCCTCGGGTCGCTGAAAGAAGAACTTGCCCTGCCCCGGCTGGCCGCTCGTCACCGCCATCACGAAGCCGTCGGGGTGGAAATGCACGTCGAGGACGAAGCCCTCGTTGTCGTTGGCGCCCTTGAGCGTCTGCCTCAGCTTGCCGGTCGCCCAGTCGAAGAGGAGGAGGGTCGGGATGCCCTGCACGAAGCCGCCGCTCTTCGGGAGCGAGCCGCCGACGGCCAGCGTGGTACACGCCCGATCGAAGGCGAGGCAGCGCACGCCGCCCACGTCCTGCAAGCGCTCGAAGAAGTACAGGGTCCGTGCGTCGAACTCGCGGACGGCCTTGCCCGTCGCCGGATCCCAGACCTTCACGACACCCTGTAGGTCGCCGGAGACCAGCGACTTGCCGTCCGGGTGGAAGGCGACGGCGTAGACGTCCTCGCCCGCTGCCAGCTCCTGCTGCTTCTTGCCGTCGTCGGACCAGAGGCGCATGGCGCGATCGCGGCCGCAGCTCGCCAGTCGCTTGCCGTCGGGGCTGACCGCGAGGCAGCGCACCCAGCCGTCGTGTGCCTGCGCGATCGACCAAAGCGGCTTCGCCTCCTTGTCGGCGTAGGGCCAGCAACTGAGCCGACCCCAGCTGTCCGCGCTGAACAACCGTCGCTCGTCGGGATGAAACGCCAGGGCCTGCACCCAGCCATCGTGGCCGGTCAGCGGCGGCAGCGGGGCGAAGGCGTCGGACGTGGCGTCCCAGCGGCGCACCGTGGCATCGCACCCTCCCGCGGCCAGCACCTTGCCGCACGGGCTAAAGCGCAGCGCGCCCACCTGCCGGTCGAGCGTCAGCGCCTTCACTTCCTTCGGGCCGTAGCGCTGCGGTAACGTCTTCGGATCGAGGTCCATCGCGCCCCCTTCAGGCCAGCAGTTCCGTGACCGCCGCGCAGTCCTCGTGCGCGATCGGCAGCGGTTGCCCGTTGTTGTCGTACTCCGTCTTCTTCGGGTCGATGCCCAGCGCCGTGAACCAGGTCTGGAACAGGTGGCCGATGTCCAGCTCCTGTGACGTGACGAACGTGCCCTTGTCGTTGGTCTTGCCGACGACGACGCCGCGCTTGATGCCGCAGCCACCCATCACCAGCGACCACGCCTCCGGCCAGTGGTCGCGGCCGACGTGCCCGTTGATCCGCGGCGTGCGGCCGAACTCGGACACGGCGATCACCAGGACTTGGTCGAGCATCCCGCGGGCGGCGAGGTCCTCGACGATCGAGCCGAACGCCTGGTCGAACTTGGGCACCATGCTGGCGTGGCCGTTGAAGTTGTCGCCGTGCGTGTCCCAGCCGTAGGAGTTGACCTTCACGAAGCGCACGCCCGCCTCCAGCATGCGCCGGGCCAGGAGCATGTGCCGGCCGATTTCGTGCGTGCCGTAGCGCTCGACGTCCTTTGGCGAAAACGTCGAGGGGTCGAAGAGGTCGGCGCGCTTCTGCAACTGGGCGGCGATGCCGAAGACCTGGGCGTTGGCTTCGGCTGCCTCCTGACGGCGGCGCTCGGCGTAGCATCGATCGACCTGGGCGCGCAGGTCGTTGCGCGCCTCGTCGTCCTCCGCGCTCAGCGTCTTCGGCCGCAGCAGGTTTTCCGGCGGTTTGCCGTCGCCCAGGGCGAGGGCGCCGTACTTCGGTCCGAGGAAGCCGGCGTCGCCGTGGATGAAGCCGCCGTTCATCGGCTTGATCCAGACGTACCCGGGCAAGCCGCTCCCGCCGGGGCCCAGGAGTTTGACGACGGCCGAGCCGAAAAACGGGTAGCTGACGCCACGGTTCTTCGGGTCGCCGCGCTGGATGCGCGCCACGCCGGAGGAGTGGTTCTCGTCCTGGGTGCGGAGGCTGCGCACCAGGGCCAGGTGGTGCATCTGCTTCGCCGTCCGCGGCAGCAGCTCCGAAATGTGGACGCCCGGGACCGACGTCGGGATGGCGCGGAAGGGGCCGCCGAACTGCGTGTTCGGCTTGGGGTCCCAACTCTCCAGTTGACTCAGCCCGCCGTCGAGCCAAACGAAGAGGACTTGCTTGTCCTTCTGCTTCAACTCGTCGGCCAGCGCCGGCGCGGAGAGGCCGAGCGCCCCGGCCGCGACGCCGGCCAGCCACTGCCGGCGCGAGAGGCGATGTTCCCAGGGTTTGCAGAGGTTACAGCGATTCACCGTTGATTCCCTCATGTCCCACTTTCACGCCACCGCGAACCCGGTGTAGGGTCGGACTTCCGGCGACTTGAAGCCGAGCACGATGTGCTCCTTGGGGACGCCCGCCTCGATGAGGTCGTTGGCGACACCATGCTCGGTCCCGTCGCGCTGGATCCAGAATTTCCCGTCGATGATGTCCACGTGCACGATGCACCCGTGAACCCGGCCCTTGTCCCAGCCAACGGCCATCAGCAGGTAATGATCGCCGTTGCGGTCGAACACGGTCTCCCTCCGAATGTCCCCGTAGGCGTAGGGGAGGCGGGCGTACTCGGTAAGAATTCGCTCAACGATTTCGCGATAGGCGTTCAAGGTATCCATTGGAGAATGACCTCCAGCGCTGGGTCGAACACGACGAGTCGCAACCGATTGTTCCTCAGCAGAAGTTGACCCACCGCCTCCTGAAAAAGATCCCGCAGAACATCCGCCGGGACGGCAAGGTACAGGATGCGGCACGGGTCGTTCTCCGCCAGAATGTCATGGTAAAGGACGAACTGCCCCAGCGCCTTCTCCAGATCGTCAATTTCTGAACGGCCGACGAAGCTCTTAATCTCGACAGCGATGCGCTCTTGGCCTTTCTCCGCCGCGAGCAGACGTTCCGCTCCGAGATCAACGTAGAGGTCCTTCGACCCCACACGCAGGATCAGCGGATCATTCGTGATCGTCCATGCGTCCTTGACAAGAGCATTCCGGACCACGTCGTGGTACGTGTCTCGGGCGGGCATCGCGGCACTCCTTCCTGACTCCCCTCAGTGATTGACGCAGAACTCCGTCGAGGCCAGCAGCGCCCACGCCAGGTGTCCACACGCCACGGCCCGGCGATCCTTGTTCTTCTCCAAATACTTCGCCACCATCTGCCTCTCGTCGGCCGTTGGGAGGCGCGTCAGCACGCTGAGGTACAATTCCTCGGCCACCTTCTCCGGGTCGGACAGCTTCGTCAGCCGATCGACCAGGTTGCCCGGTTTCGGCGTCAGCCAGCCCAGCACCGCCTCGTCGTTGAGCACGAACAGGGCGGCCTTCAGCATCGGGTTGATCTCGTCTTCCGGCTCGCGCGGCGGGTTGGCGAACGCCTTCTGAAACTTCGCCGTCAGCGGGTCGGGCTTGCCGTCCGGGGCGCGCTCGCCCATCGCCTCGCGCATGCTCACCAGCAGTTGCTCGGCCGACAGCCGCTTCTCGTTCGCCGTCAGGAAACTCTCCCGCGGCAGCGACTTCACGCCCGCAGGCAGGGCGCCGGAGCGCTGATACGTCTGCGACAGGGCCAGCTCGCGCAGCAGCCACTTGACGTCGTACTTGTGGGCGACGAATTCCTTCGCCAGCAGGTCGAGCAACTCCGGGTGCGACGGGGGGTTGCCGCTGTGGTGCTGGTCGAGCGGGTGGACGAGGCCGCGCCCCATCATCAGCCACCACAGCCGGTTGACGATGTTCCTGGCGAACAACGGATCCTCCGGCGCCGGCAGCGTCTCGGCGAGCTTCGTCAGCGTGCTGAAGCGGAGCACGCCCGGGGCGCCCGTCTTCGGGTCGGGCGGCACCTCGTACTCCTTTCCCTTCTCGAGCGCGGGCACCTCGATCTCCTGGCCGAACGGCAGACGCGGGCCGGTCTGTCGCGGCACCTTGCGGAAGACCGACATGAACTCGACCTTCTGGACCGTCGGCTTCTCGACGACGGCCGGTTTCTTCGAGTCCTCGAGGGAGACGTTTTTCACGAAGGCGAACAGCCCCTGGAAGTCCTGTTGCTTGTAGTCCTTGATGTACAAGTGGTCGTGGCACTGGGCGCACTGCAGATCGACGCCGAGGAACAACCGCCCCACGTCGCGCGTCAGGGCGGGGTAATCGACGGCGTTCTGGCCGTAGTTCTCCAGCCGCTTGGCATAGAAGAAGGCCGCGCCGCGCGTCCCCTCGTCCTTCGGCCGGCCGGACAGGATGTCGCGGGCCATCTGGTCCCACGGCTTGTTCTTCTCGAACGACGCCCGCAGGTAGGCGCCCCAGGCGGGGTGGTCGCCCAACCGCTCCATCAGCACGACGTGGAACAGGTCCTGCATCCGTCGGGGGTAGTCCGGACCTTGCAAGAATTGGTCGATCAGCTTTGCGCGTTTGTCGGCCGCCTTGTCGGCGAGGAAGGCGCGGGCCTCCGCCGTCGCGGGAATGCGGCCCGCGAGGTCGAGGCAGGCGCGGCGGAGGAACTCGGCGTCGTCGGCGCTCGCCCCGGCGGGCCTGCCGCCGGCCTTCGCCATGATGAGTGCGTCGATGCGCGCGTGCAAGGGGTCGTCGGCAGCCGCGCCGGCCGTCAGCAGGGGGACCAGCAAGAGCGCGGCTTTCCAGGCGGCGTGGGGCATGCGGGGCCTCTCCAGAAGGCGCGCCCAAGGTGGGGGTAGGCGGGGGCGCGCACCATTCTCTCCCGAGGTTACGCGACCGCCGCGCCGGAGGGAAGCGCCTTTTTCGTGAAAATCTCCTTGCGAGCCCTTCTCCGGAGAGGTAGATTACTCCGTATTCTCTCGAAGTCATTCCGGAACAGTCGAAGCTCGGTGCGCAACGGTGTGGGTGTCTTGTCTCCAAGGCCTGCTGCCGGAGGTTGCTTGCACATGGGTTTCTCGCGTTCGTTCCACCTGCCCGAACGTCGTCAACGTGTCCCCCGATCCCGCCGCGGCCAGCCGGTCCCGCCATCCGCGGAGGAGCTGGAACAGCGGACCCTCCCCGCGCTCATGCGGCCGGTGGGCCTGATCGTCCACCCGGTCCACGAGATCATCTCGCCCAATTATTCCGGCACCCAGAACCCGGCCGGCTTCTGGCCCGCGCAGGTCCGTCACGCTTACGGCTTCGACCAGCTGAAGCTCGATGGCACCGGCGAGACCATCGCCATCGTCGATGCCTACGGCGACCCCAACCTGGCGAGCGACCTGGCGACCTTCGACGCCCAGTTCAACCTGTCGGCCCCGCCCAGTTTCACCCAGGTCACCCAGACCGGCGGCAGCGCCGCGAACCTGGCGACGGACCCCACGGGCGGCTGGGAGGTGGAAGAGGCCCTGGACGTCGAGTGGGCGCACGCCATCGCGCCGGGGGCGAACATCCTGGTGGTGGAAGCGAATTCCGCCGACACCGCCGACCTGCTCGCCGCCGTCGATCAGGCGCGGAACACCGCGGGCGTGGTGGCCGTGTCGATGAGCTGGGGCGGCTCCGAGTTCCAGGGCGAGACCGGTGACGACTCCCACTTCACCACCCCGTCCGGCCACGCCGGCATCACCTTCGTGGGCGCCTCCGGCGACAGCGGTACGCCGGCGACCTGGCCGGGCGTCTCGCCGAACGTCCTGGCCGTCGGCGGCACTACGCTGACCCTCGACGGGTCCGACAACATCACCTCCGAAATCGGCTGGAGCGGCAGCGGCGGCGGCTACAGCCAGGGCTACAGCGTGCCGAGCTACCAGAGCACCTACGCGAACAGTTCCTACGTGCAGAACACCCTGGGCAACAAGGTGCTGCTCGACGGCGCCCGCGGCAACCCCGACGTGGCCTACGCCGCCGACGCCTCCCCCGGCTTCGCCGTCTACGACACGTTTCCCTTCAACTACGGCACTGAGGTGCTCGACTGGGCTGCGGTCGGCGGCACCAGCGACGCCGCCCCGCAGTGGGCCGCCCTCGTCGCCCTCGCCGACCAGGGCCGCGGCGCCTCCGGGTCGCTGGACGGCTTCAGCCAGACCCTGCCCGCCCTCTACCAGCTGGCGGCCAGCCCTACCTCGTACGCCAACGACTTCAACGACATCCAATACGGCAGCAACGGCGAGCAGGCCCGGCCGGGCTACGACCTGGTCACCGGCCTGGGCACTCCCAAGGCCAACAACCTGATCCCCGACCTCGAGAAGGCCGGGATCTCCACGACCTTCAGCGTCACCGTCTCGTCCAGCACCCCCACCGCCGGCACGCCGTTCAGCGTCACCGTCACGGCCCAGAACTCCTCCGGCCAGACGCTCACCGGCTACACCGGCACCGTCCACTTCACCACGACGGACGCCGGCAAGGGCGTGCTGCTGCCGGGCGATTACACCTTCACCGCGGCCGACAACGGCTCGCACACCTTCAGCAACGGCGTCACCCTGGTGACGGCCGGCAGTCAGACGATTACGGCCAGCGACGCCTCCAACACCGCCATCACCGGGAGCGCTGCCGTCACGGTCTCCCCGGCGTCGGCCGCCTCGCTGAGCGTGAGCGCCCCGACCAGCAGCAGCCAGGGCGCCCCCTTCAACGTGACCGTCTCGGCCAAGGACGCCTACGGCAACACGGCGACCGGCTACAGTGGCACCGTCCACTTCACGACCTCGGACACCGGCTCGGGTGTGGCGCTGCCTTCGGACTACACCTTTACCGGCTCCGACAAGGGCAGCCACACCTTCAGCAACGGCGTCACCCTGGTGACGGTGGGCAGCCAGACGGTGAAGGCCACCGACACGGTCAGTTCCTCGCTGACCGCCAGCGCCAGTGTCACTGTGACGGCCCCGTCGCCGGCCACCCAGCTGAGCGTCAGCGCCCCGGCCAGCGCCACCGCCGGCAGCGCCTTCAGCGTCACCGTCACCGCCCTGGACGCCAACAACAACACGGCGACCGGCTACCTGGGCACGGTCCACTTCACGACGTCGGACACCGGGTCGGGGGTGGCGCTGCCCACAGACTACACCTTCACGGCCGCCGACCACGGCGTGCATACCTTTACCAGCGCGGTCACCCTGGTCACCGCGGGCAGCCAGACGGTGACGGCCACCGACAAGGGCAGCAGCGGCGTCAAGGGCAGCGCCACGGTCACGGTCAACCCGGCCGCGGCCGCCAGCCTGAGCGTCGCCGGCTTCCCTTCGCCCATCAACGCCGGCACCTCCGGCAACTTCACGGTGACCGCCAAGGACGCCTACGGCAACACCGCGACCGGCTACAGCGGCACGGTCACGTTCACCAGCAGCGACGCCCACGCCGTGCTCCCGGCCAATTCGACCTTGACCAAGGGGACGGGGACCTTCAGCGCCACTTTCCAGACGGTCGGCACCCAATCGCTGACGGCGACCGACACGGCAACAAAGTCGATCACGGGGACCCAGAGCGGCATCACCGTCAACAAGGCGTCGGTGCCGGCCCCCACCGTCCTGGGCCTCAGTGCCACGTCCGGTTCGATCGCGGGCGGCTACACCCTGCTCATCAACGGAACCAACCTCGGCGGGGCAACCCAGGTTTTCTTCGGCAGCACGCCCGCCGTGATCCTTGGCGACTCGGGGACAACGATCGGCGTGACGGTGCCGGCGCACGCGGCGGGGACCGTGGACGTGACCGTGGTCACCCCGGGGGGCACCTCCGCCACCTCGGCGGCCGACCGGTTCACCTTCGTGGGCAACCCGGGTTCCTCGGCCCCGACCGTTCAGAGCGTGAGCCCCAACCTCGGTTCGACCGCGGGCGGCTACACGGTGGCCGTCTACGGGACCAACCTCAGCGCCGCCACGGCGGTCTACTTCGGCACCACGCCCGCCACGATCTTCGGCATCAGCGCCAACGCCCTGGGAGTGGTGGTGCCGGCGCACGCGGCGGGGGCCGTGGACGTCACGGTTGTCACGCCGGTGGGCACCTCGGCTACTTCGCCGGCCGACCGCTTTACCTACGTCAGCTTCCCGGCCGGCCCCGCCCCGACCGTGCAGAGCGTTACTCCCAACGCCGGTCCCTCCGCGGGCGGGCAGCAGGTGGTCATCTACGGGACCAACCTCAGCGCCGCCACGGCGGTGTACTTCGGCAGCACGCGCGCCGTCATCCTCGGCGTCACCCCGACGGCCATCGGCGTGACGGTGCCGGCGCACGCGGCGGGGGTCGTGGACGTGACCGTGGTGACGGCGGCGGGCACCTCGGCCACCTCGACGGCCGACCATTACACCTACCAGAACGGCCCCTTGGCGAAGCGGGGGAACCTCGCCGTCGTCGATGCCGCCCTGGCGGGCTGGTCGCCGAAGACCGCGACCCAGCAGCAGATCGAGTACCTGATCGCCGAGATCCTCACCGGCGGCGGTGGGACGCAAGGGATTGCGCCCCTGACCAAGAAAGGCCATTGACGATCGCCGGCGCTAGTGAGCGGTTTGACGACCGGTCGAGTGGCCGGGTTGATCCCGGCGACTCGACCGGTGTATTCGTAACACGGCTGGTGGTGGCGTGGTTCAGGCGCGCGGGCACCTGGTGAACCGTTCCGTGGCACGAGCCCGGACTTCGCCGCCCCGTGGGGTACGCTGGCGCGGGATCTGGCGCCGCCCCGGCCGCGCCGGCCGTTCCTTCGCGTCGCCGGGTGTGCCAATCGCCGTTTCGTTTCACCGGGCGGTGAAACGAATCGCGTTTCCCGAAGTCCTTGTCCTTCCCCGCCTTGCGCCGCCGACAACCCATTCGTTTCACGACTTTGGTAGACACCCCTTCGGGGGGGCAATGAAACGATTCGTCAGGGAGGAAATTCGGCCGAAGCGACGCGCGGGGTCAACCTCCAGCTCAACCGGGGACCGGGCCCACTGACTGTCACTCCGCTTTGAACCAGGCCCCGCGCCGGCTGCTACCCGTCGTTGAACCAGGCGGGGGTGTTCAAGTTGCGGGACTATTTGTTCCGCAAACGGCTTCCCTGATTGACACCGCTCTTCGGCGGGTTGTCATCGGCTATCGCTTGACCAGCAAGGAAGCCGTTCGCCAAGAGGGGCCGCGTTGCGAATGTCATAAAGATGGCAGAAGTGAGAGTGACAAAGCCGGCGGGACTGGCGCTGATTGACGGGGTCAAGGCCCTCGCGGACTTGCACCGCGACGAGGTGGGTTTCCACACCCGGCAGTCCTACGTCGATAGCGTCCGGGCGGGTTCTTCGTTCAGCAGGGGAAGGTCACCTACGACGAACTGTTCCCGCGCCTGCTGGACTTCTACGCCCGCAATGACTGGGCGACGGCCTACGTCCTGCCCGACTTCGTCCCCACCTCGCGCCACACGGCCGCGGAGGGCGAGGAGCGGGTCCACGTTACCGCCGCGGAGGGCGTCAAGTTCCATCGCCGCATGCCCGCCGACCTCCGCGACCGGGCGCTGGGCGTGTTGCAGGGGCACAGCGCCGCCCACCTGAAGTTCTGCCTGGAGCGGTCATCCGTCAAGTTGGCTCGACCAGGGAATGGATTGCATTGCGCGGCGCGCACACACACACGCCTTCATTCCCGTGGCACCTTAGATGCGGCACAGCAGCCGCATGATCTTGCTTCGCCAGCCCGCCGTCCACACGTGGCACCGCGCGGCCTTGCTGTCGAACCAGAAGTCCAGGCCGTTATCGCGCAAGGCGGCTACGCCCAACAGCGGCACGCGGGGGAACACAGGTTGATCCGGCACCGGTGGGCCGATGGCGATCCCCTCCTTGACTTCCAGCCGGATCGGCTGCTTCCCCGGCGCTCGCACCCACCTCCCCGGCGTGTTCGGGTGGACCCAGACGTCCGCGTCCCGGCAAGGAACGTCGCGCTGGTTGACCCGCTTGGTCCCCTGTAAGCGCAGCAGTTCCGGACGAATCCCGGCCCACTGCACCAGGTGGTGTTCGTGGAGGTAGAACGCGGAGTTATTCCCCGTGTCGAGCAGGGCGGGGAACGGCGGAGAAATGCGTTGCGGATCGTGCTCCCGCGCAGGCCAATGCTGAGCCAGACGAGTATCTCGTCGCGGTGGAATGCCACGTGGCGTGACCCGAACGTGATGGTCTCGGTTCGCGTCAGGAGCGGGAGGCGGTCGAGGATCTTCATAGGTCCGGCGGGGGCGAGGGATCGTCCGTGAACTCGTAGAGCGATTCTTCGAGCGGGGTCGGCTCCCAAGGAGGGGTTTCTTCTTCCTCGATCTTGCCGACGTAAAACTGCCCCCGCAGGAGCCCCCGCCCGAGACAGCGCTGGTATAGCTCCGTGCTCGTCCTGGCGATGCCGAGCTGCTCGTCGCCGTGGTACGCCACCCACTTGCCCCGGTTCCGCCGGCTTTTCAGGAGTTCCGGCAGGTCGCGCCAGAAGGCTTTCTGCGACTGGAGCACCAGCGGCGGGATGAGCGAGGATTCTTCTTCCGGGGGCGGCGCCACGGTGCCCGCCAGCCACTCGTAGACGTCGGCTCGCATGAGGACGTAGGCGCCCTGCGTAGCGGGATCGATGACGCGGATGGGGCCGCCGTGCTGCCGGTCCAGGGCCTGCCGCTGCTCGGGAGTCAACTCGATCATGGTTCGCCTCCACCGTGATCCTACCCGGCCGGGAGGGGAGCCGACAAGCAAGATTCCTCGTTTCTCTTCCTCATCTTGCGACCGGGAATGGCGACGGTGCAATCCGCACCCTCCCTTGCCAGGGCGGCCCCCCGGTGCGCCGCCCACGTCGGCAAGGACCTCTACGGCCTGCAGCAAGTCCGCCACCTGCGCGACCGCTCCGGGGTGGAGATCGTCTTTGACTCGGGCGGGTTCTTCGTCCAGCAGGGGAAGGTCACCTACGAGGACCTGTTCCCGCGCCTGCTGGACTTCTACGCCCGCAATGACTGGGCGGCGGCCTACGTCCTGCCCGACTTCGTCCCCACCTCGCGCCACACGGCCGCGGAGGTCGAGGAGCGGGTCCACGTCACCGCCGCCGAAGGCGTCAAGTTCCACCGCCGTATGCCCGCGGACCTTCGCGAGCGGGCGCTGGGCGTGTTGCAGGGGCACAGCGCCGCCCACCGGAAGTTCTGCCTGGAGACCTACCTCGCCAGCGGCATCCCGCACCTCGGGTTCGGGAGCTTCGACACCAGCGGTGTCAATGCCGAGATCAACCGGTTCACGGCGAAGGCTTCGCTGCGGCTGGGTGGCCGGAGATTCCTTTGCGTCCGAATCGGCCCTCAGGTAAGATACCTACTCCCAGCAGGCCGAGCCGCGAAGTGAGGCTGCCAGAGGCGACGCGGAGGAACCGGCGGTGGACTCCGAGGACTTTCTTGGCCTGATTGCGCGCTTGACCGGCACCCCCGTCAAGCCACTGGAGCCACGCGAGCGCAGCTTCCTTGCCCAGGCCCTCCGCGATGACGGCCGTCGCCTCGGCTGGACGCAGTTCAATGAGCTGCTACTTCTCGTCAACAAGGATCGTGTGGAGGCGCCGTTTTACGATCGCTACTTCGGCCGCGGGTGCCCCATCGCCGACGTTCCCCGTGGGGTCGAGCGGTTTCAGACAGAGGCGATGCTTCGCTACGGCAACTTCGTTTACGCCTGCAGAACACTCGCCCGCCTCCGGACCCGGGAGGAGTTGGAAAGCGAGCTGGGGGACCTCTGCCGAAAGCCTGACGAGCTGCGCGACGACTTTCTGCGACGGCAACCGAAGATCCTCGAAATCGAGCCGATCGTGCGCGACAAGACATTCCTCGTTGGCTACCTCTCGGCCAGAGAGACCTCGGAGGACAAGCTCTCCGCAGACATCCTGGCCGATGCCGCAACGCGGCTCCTGTCCGGGCCGAACCCGACCTGGGATGAACTCATCCAACTGGTGTCGGAGGGCGTTCAGGCCAGGTTCCGGCCGCAGTTGTTGGCCCTGATCGGTAAGTACCGGACACGGCACCGGGATCACGACCTCGCCGCGCTGTCTCGCGACCTGATGGACGATGTCCTCCCGCGCCTCCAGGCTCGCCTGGAAGAGGTGGCGGCCGTTCAGCAGCAGGCGATGCGCAACCAGGACGTGTATCTCACCTGGGATCACATGGACGTGTACTTCGCCACGTCCATGCGGAAGCGTTGGGAATTCGAGGACCTGTTCGATTTCGTCGCTAGCCTGATGAGTCGTCCAGACCTGGCCGCGCTCCAGCTGCGCTACTTCGACCCGACGCAGAGCTTCACGAAGAACCGGGTGAACAAGGGGCTGGTCGAGGCGCTCATGCTCCGGCGCAGCAAATGCACGGTCTATTCCGTGCAGGACGCCGACACGCTGGGGAAGGACTCCGAGCTGGCCTCGACCCTGGCCCAGGGCAAGCCAGTCATCGCTTACGTACCGAGGATCGACGTCGAGGAACGGGCGATGCGGCTGGGGCGCGAAGACCCGGGAACCATCCAGGAGCGCTTGCGCTTCCTGGCCTATGCCGAAGAAGCCTTCGCCTCGTCTCTCGCCGAGGATGACCTCCGGTTCGTTCGTAACTTCAAGGCCCTGGAGGAGTACGAGCAGGCCCGGATGTGGCGCTCACTCGGCGACGAGGAAAGCGTCGGCCGTTTGCGGCGCGACCACGGCAGGGACATCGACCGACTTTGCCGCATCTTGGCTCAGTCGGAACAGCGGCTGTACAACCGGCGGGCGGAGACGCTGACGCACAGCCATCCTCTTGGCATTCAGGTCCACCTGGAAACCGGGGTGACCAATGGGGTCCTTGTCGTCCGCTCCGTCGAGCAATGTGCGGAAGTGCTCACCCGGGTGCTGACCAACGGCCTCGAATTCGACCTGGAAGACAGCACGGCCGATAAGATGTGGTACCTCCGCGAACGGATTTCCGGCTGCGTCTACCGCGTAGTAACCCAGGACCACAAGTTGACGAACTGCTTTTGGAACTTCTACCCTTACCCGCGTAAATAGCGACGACCCGAGGAGGATATATGGACGAGAGTACACGGCTGCTCCTGGACTTGACGCGCAACGCCCCGCTGCCGCCCAGTGACGAGTTGGAAGCGATGAATTACGACATCGCCTCGTTGCTCGCGGAAGGGCGGGAGCGAATGTACACCGAGGTGGGCCGACGACTGACCGAGGGGGTTCGCGAAACCAGGCTCCCGGCTAACTTCCCGCAGGCCGGGAGTTAGGGCGATCCGGAGGGGGGAACCTCACGGGGAGAAGAGGGAGAAAAGAGGCCGGGAGTCGTTTCAGCCCACAACTTGTCTGAAAACGACTCCCGACCCCTTTTCTCCCTCTTGATGCCGACGGTGGGGCCGTCCTTGACGCGCTTGCGCCAGAAAGAGCGGCCGACCGGCGGCCGCCAGTAGGCGTGCTGGAGCGTGACGAGCGGGTTGAGCTTGAAGTGGGCGTCGTTCATGCCGCGGCTGACGACGATTCTGCCGTCGCGGTCGATGTCCTCGGTGCTGATCCACGACACGTCGGCACGCTCGCCGTCCAGCAGTTCGGTCGGCGCCTTGGCGACAACGGCGTGTCTCAAGGCGCGGTCCTCCTGGGGCAGCGCCTTGAGGATGCTGTCGAGCTGGAACGCCTGGCGGTCCTGCATCGGCAGGCCGAGCGGCCCTTCGGTCGTGACGTACTGCTTGAGGAAGTCGGGCATAGGTCACCCTCGTAGAGAAGAAGTCATGACGGAGGCGAGGGTAGCAGGGGCGGAGAAAAAGAGGGAGATAACTTGCCGGGGAAGTAAACTGATGCTGGACGGTCAATCCACCTCTGTACGAACCCCCACACCAAGGCCCTAAGTTGGAGAAAGTGCTCCTTAAGCAGTAGTTTCTTCCATTTTTCCAACTTTTTCCGTAAGGCATTGTGCCACAAGGGTTTACAACTATCAATTGTCACTGATGTATGAAAGCCCATAATGTCCGCAACCCATTGGAAGCAAAGGACTTACGGCAATCGCTTGAGAAAATGGAAGAAACTACTGCTTAAGAGGAGGCGGCAATGGACGTGATCCCTGCTGAGGAGGTCGCATCGATCAAGCCGTCTTGGCTTGTTTGGGTCAGTCGGCTCTGCATCCGAATTCTCGGCGTCGTGTTCTGGCTGCTACTCACGTTCCTCTCGGTGCCCAGTTTTGTGTTCAGTTATAACGTCGATGAGAAGGTTGCCTATGTAGACCGGCCAATGATACCAGATGCGGTTAGGGGTTGGGCTCACCCAACCGTGGACAACGTCCCCCACGAGTCTAACGGCATTATGCTGGCCCTGGGCCTCTACTGCCTGGCGTTCTCGTGGTTGATCCTAAATGCTGCGCTCCGCCGTGCGGCTGGAAGAGGACCGATGGATTGGCTCCTAGCGCGGCCGTGGCTGGCCTGCCCTGTACTGCTGACCATGACGGTTGTCGCTGTCGGTCGTCCCTTGGCCGCAGCGGATGTGAGTGCCCATCTGCCGAACCTTTACTTGGTGCTCATCGGCGGCGGCACCTTTGCGTTGGGCATGCTCATGGTCTACATTCTGTTGCGGCGCTGGGTGTACGCGGCTTTTCCCTTGGGGTTAGCACTTGCGGCCGCGTTCCTCCTCTCGTTCCTTTGGATTGCCGATACGAGGGCACACCTCGATCCCGACGAGGCGGCCGAAGCTTTTCGGACGCAAAAGGTGGAGCAGGTCCGCACCAGCGGAGGGTTCGTGTTCGGCCCTGGTGCAGACGGCACGACGCATGTAGCGCTCGCCTCCCCGGGGTTAGTGCGATCACTGAACCGCAGGCTGATCGATCTCAAAGACGTGCCCCCGAGGCCATTCCCGATGCCGGGCATTCTTCCGCTCCTCACGCTCTTGGCGCTGGCCGTTTACGCAATCCTCTGGACGCGCGGAGAATGCAACGGGAGCGTGCGGGTACGGGCAGCGCTGCTATTCGGCCTGCTGACTGTGTACCTGGCGTGGTGGTTCACTGCCGCGGTGCGCTTGCCAACGTGGTTAGATGGCGAGATCAACATCGCAGGCCAAACAATAGGTGCATACTATGTCCAACATTTCGTACTTGCAGTGGCCGGCCTGGGATTCTCAGTTGGAGCTGCGCGAAAACTCGCTGACGAGCGCCTGAGCAAAGCCGCTCAGGCCGGCTGGGGAGCTTTGCTTTTCACTGTCCACCTGACGTTCATGGCCGGAGTGTACCTGGTGTATTACCAGACGCCTGGCACGCCGGCCCTGCTCTGGCAACTGGTCTACATCACCCTTGGCGCACTCGTATGGTGGGCGATCGTGCCTGCGCCGCGAGTGGAGGAAGGCTCATGACCGGGAAATGCGCTCGACTCGCGGGACTGTTCATTGTGCTGGTTGCCCCCGCGCCAGTCTGGGGCTACGACGAATCCGTTCACTTTGCATTGATCCAGGCGCTGGCCCTGGAGCGGGGTTTCTCCAAGCAAGAGGCTGCGCTGATTGCCAACGCCTCCCAGAGCATCGACGATCAGACCTCAACCACCGCATACGACCGCGGGTTGATAACACAAGAAGGGAAGGATTGGAAGGCGGGAACCTACGCGCTCGAGGACTTGCCACATATGCGCTCCGGGCAACTGTTCCACGCCTTGACCGCGACGGAGAACCGCCCGGTGATTGAACAGATGCACATCGACCGACTGCGCCAAGTCCGCGAATCCCCGGAGTACAAGAACGGGACGGAGGAACGGCGGCAACAGCTTCGCCGCCTGGAGTTGGTGTACGTCGGACAATACCTACATTTCGTCGCCGACTCCGTAGTCCACCCGCATAACCCACTGATCGGCCACCTCCTCGAAGGGGACTGGCCTGACCGCGCCCAGAACGCGCCGGACAAACTCCTCTGCACCATTCGCATCGTGTCGGAGAAACTGGGGCAGTACAAGGCCGCCGACGGACCAGGCACCCTGAAGCCCACGCCCGTGAATGACTTGACCGCCCCAGCGCCAGAGCTGACGAAAATGCAGCAGGAACTTGCTGACGCACTCAAGAACGCCTGGCTGCCGACGAAGGCGGAGAGCCAGGAGAAGGCCAAGCGCGAGGGGACCAAGGACGTGTATCACGTCTACGACAAGGAGATCGCCGCGAAGGGGAGCAGTGCCGTCGATCAGGTACTTGCGAAGCACGGCCACAAGCTCGAAAAGCACGAGGTGATTCGATTCGACTCCTCCGGCGATCCGACCGACATCCCGGAGAGCCGAAAGCAATTTGGTCATGTCCGTTCGATCGAGCGCCTGCCGCTGGAAAGCGCGGCGGCCCTGGTGCCGGCCCTCAAGCAAGAACGGAAGAACGCCTCAGCAGATGCCGCGCTCTTGGCCTTCTCGCCCGCCGCGCAGGCCGCCTCTCAAGCGGTCGAGCGGCAGGTGGGGTGGAAACTGCCCACTACCCCCGGCGGGATCGCCCTAAATCCAGGACTAGAGTTGCCTGGCGGGTTGGGCGATGTGGAGAGGATTACACTTGATGAGCAAGGCATCGTCCTGGTCACCGCGCGCGGAACGTTCGCAGTTGAAGGGCTTGATCCGCAGACATTCGCGACGATTCTGAAGACCGTGGCCAGTGGACAAGTCCCGTTTATCACTATCGGCACCGAACCTTCTGATCGGACCAACTATGCCCGGGTGACCGTGACACCGGCGCTGCATGGCACACGTGAGGCTGAGATCCTCTACCGAGCCGACGTGCAATTCAAGGCGATTTTCGGGCAATACCTGCTGGGGCATGAGAATCTTCTGAACCGGCCGGATGATTCGCTGGTCGCTGGCTATCCGGGACTTGGGGGCGAGTCCGGGCGCTTCTGGATCACCAGTTCGGGTATTCGGCTGAAGGAAGAGGGCGGCGGCGTGCGTGTTGAGAAGCACGGCATGCGGATCCTCGGGGAGACACGACTGCTCGGGCAGGTCGTCCCGGACCCGGAGTTAGATGCCTACGCAGCAAAGCTGACCGCGAACTGGGACGCGATCGCGGACCAGGTCTGGGAGTTCCGCGCTGTGCAGGACTTGGCCCTCGGCACGGCACTGGCGTTCTGGGCGCGACAGCACCGCATCCCGGTGGACGAACTAATTTGGAACATCCCGCCTCGCTTTCGCCCTGCTGTGGACTACGCACCACTCGTCGCCGTCGTGGGACGCGGACAGACCGGCATTACCGGCGGAGTGTGTCTGACGCCCGAGGACAAGAGCAAGGCGGCGGGGAGAAAACTACTGTTCATGATGGAGAGCGTGCTGAACCAGTACGAGAATAGGAGTAAGCGGGGCCTATTCCGGATCGTGCTCGCCGTTGTGCTGCTGTTGTTCTTCGTCCTATCAATTTGCTTGCCCTCGCTTGTGCTGTGGTTGATCGCCCGCTGGTCCCTGCGAGGGACAGAAAGGCACGCGCGATTCGGCCGCTGCGTGCGCACGATGCTGCTCGCTTGCCTGTCTCAGGGGTTGCTCGCCGCCCTCATCGCGCCACTGGTGTTCGGTGACGCACTAGGGTGGTTCGACCGGCTGTTCTTGGCCTTCATGGCGACGTTCGTCGCCGCCCCTCCGCTGCTGTACTTGTGTATCCGCCGAGCCGGCGCGGCACTTGGCGACCTGCACGCCCAGTGGACCCGCGCTCCGGTGGCGCGCTTCGCCGTGACCATTCTTGGAATGAGCGTTCCCTTGTGGACGGCTGGGCTGGGCGAGTCATTGGCGGGTCTGACTGTTACAGCGGTCGGCCCGACTCCCGACCCAATGATGGAGCGCGCGCTGTCTGTAATGCTTGCCCCCGAGAATGTCCTCGGCGAAACACAGCCATTGGACATGAAGAACCCGAACAATCCCAAGCAAGTGCGGTTCGTGCCGGTACCCGGCACGGTGCTGCCGGCCTGGGGGCCGATGTTCAAGCACACCGCGAACCCGCTGAAAGGGGATGAGGATCCCGATCTTGTGCAACCGACCGGGGCGCGCGATCCGAACCTGCCGGTCGGCGCGCTGCACCGCGTGAATTGGCCGACCGAGGTGCCGGTGGACAAGAACGTGAAACACTTCACACCTGACGGTCACCCGCCCTACTGATGCATAATCGGGACGATGGCCTCGTCGTCGGGACGGTTGTCCGCCCAGCTCCTACATGTTGCACGTCCATTCGAGTCCACGTTGAAGCGGTGTGGAAGAGTAAGGACATGACACAAGGCACCAGCGAATCGAAACCGAGGGATAAATGGGGACGCGTTACACAAGTGCTTGGTTACATAAGCAGTAGTTTCTTCCATTTTTCCAACTTTTTCCGTAAGGCATTGCGCCACAAGGGTTTACAACTATCAATTGTCACTGATGTATGAAAGCCCATAATGTCCGCAACCCATTGGAAGCAAAGGACTTACGGCAATCGCTTGAGAAAATGGAAGAAACTACTGCATAAGCGTTGCGGCGAAAATCATTCCGCGGCGCGAATGTCGCCACAAAGGTAGTTGGGATAATCACTTGCGTAAAGCGTCCCCACTTTCCCTTCCGGGAATTCGCGGGCGCATGAGCAAAGGCCGCTGCGATTGAGCGGTGAATTGCTCTTTGACGATGACGCCAACAACATGTACATCGGGCTCGACCAAGCGCTCTCAGAGTACCTGGACGCCGTGCCCGCCGTGATCGAGTTGTTCGAGAAGCCCATCACCACCTGAACCTTCGGAATCCTCGTCGTGTCTTCCTTCAACCCCAGCATTCTTCCCTTAGCGTCGGAGTACATACCATGAAAGGCATTGAAATTGAGGAATGGGCGCTGCGTGTGATCGAACGGGCGG
>Ga0209517_10002446_pt1 | contig 26179 bp, 20 predicted proteins | sample PeaSoiMetSII2010_FD_187695 | JGI IMG/M metagenome (GOLD analysis project Ga0209517, IMG submission 187695) | Peat soil microbial communities from Weissenstadt, Germany - SII-2010 (SPAdes) (version 2) | ecosystem: Environmental > Terrestrial > Soil > Wetlands > Peat | place: Germany... | reverse complement strand
ACAGCGGGCGATTCCCCAGTTGGGCTGGCTGCGGCATCGGGCGTTGCTAAACGGTTGATCTCCCCGCAGGCAGGACAGGTCAGCGTGCCTCCTACGGCAGTGGAGTCGATTTCAAGGGGTTGTCCAAAACGAACGCAAGGCTGTTTCATAGATTTATAGTGGCATGGATTCGAGATAGGATCTAGTTCTGCGGCAGGATGCTTGGTGCTCGGCCGCCCAAGGCTAGGGGTTTGTCTTCCCCCAAAGGCTCCCATCCATATTGAAAGCCCAGCTCAGCAGCGGCTTCCTTGGCACGATTGAATTCCTTGAAAGAATCGTCATAAACCCAGAACACGAAGTAAAAATTGGTTTGAGAGCTTTGGCGAAAGGCCCCAACTATGTCTCTTACTCCGGCCTCCGGGTCGGCCCCCTGGCCCGTTTGCGGTTCCGCCTCCTTGCCTTGCCAGTGAATTGTCCGAGTATTTTGCACCGGGCGGCCGGAGGATAACCCGGGGAACAAGTAAACGGGAAAGAGTTGGCCATAGCGGATGATGACGTCCCAGGGTTGCTTCGTGGTATGACTCAGGTTTGGGAGTCGCATTTGATTGGTTTTCCATGCGGCCAGCGGCTGCTGGAGACGTTGTTGAATCTCCTGGAGTTCGACTTGTACCAAGGCGTTGGAGTTCGCCAGGCTTGCCAACTGGTTGGTGAGCTGCGCGGTTTGTTCCTGGTATTGCGCCGTCGTGGGCAGCGGCGCGTTGTGCGCCAGCAGCGATACCATCAAGGCCAGGAAAATGATCCCGCCCAGCACATTGCACATCGTATCCAGCAACATCTCGAGGCTGTCCGCATAAAAACCTGAGGCCTTGTTTTTCATGCCGTTTAGGGATTTGCCAGCAGGTATTGGCTCTCCTCGTCAGCGGCGTCGTAGCCGATGTCAAAGGAACGGTTGTGCGCCATCGTGCGGCAAACTTCGAAATGCGCGACGCCCGAGGGACGCACGTAGAACACCAGCCGATCCTGCTGGGGGTCCCATGTGTCTAACACACTTTTGAATTCGGTGTGGCGGTCGCGCACCGCAAATTCCTGGACATTCGTCTCGCCCAGCCGGGTGCACCACCCATTGGTGGCCGAGAGCACAATCAAAACTGGCCGCTTGCCCGACCGGTCGGGCTCGGCGATGAGGAACACGCGCTTGCTCAGGGCCTTGAGGTCCGCTTCACGTGTCCGCAAGGTTTGAAGATCGTCCTCGAGTTGGCGTTGGGCCGCGGCCAACTGTTCCTGCGCCTGGTTACGCCGGAGTGCGTCCGGAGTTGGCGCAGGCTGGTTCAGGTACAGGGTGAGCATCAGCGTCACGAGCAAGAGCACGCCCGTCACCGTGGTGATCATGTCCTGAAACGCGAAGAAGGAGACGCGGGCTTGTTTGTGGCGCAACCGGTTGGCCATAGGTCCTCATTGGGGCGGTGGTTCTTCTCTGCGCACGCGCAGCTTCGAGACGACGTGGGCGTGGCAGTAATCATTGCATTCGTCCAGGAAATCGGTCTCCTTCTGCTGCATTAGGTCCGAATACAAATGAAGCAGGAGCGCGAACACCAGCCCCACCAGCGTGGTTTCAAAGGCAGTCCCGAGGCCAGCCGTTACGTGCTTGAGGCTTTCCGTAATTTGCGATAACTCGCGCGTGCCGCCCAGCGCGTCCGTGAAATCCCGGATCGCCAGGCTGAGCCCGAACACGGTTCCCACGAAACCCAGCACGGGAATCGACCAAATCATGGCATTAACCAAAGCGTAGCTCGAGGCGATTTGGTTTTCATCGTTATCGGCCTGACTTTTCAGAATCGTGGACACGTCGCTGATGCCACCGATGTTGTGTAGGCTCGAGAGCGCCCGGTCGATGCGGTTGAGGAGAATAAAATATTTAGTGTCATCCACCAGGCTGCGCATCCGTTCGAGCACCGTGCGCGCGGTGCTTTCGTTCAATACAAAATCATGGTGCTGGGGCACGGCAGCCAAATCGAGCGCGCGCCGTTGAAGGGCCAGTTTGGGAAACTTAATAGTCACTGTCACGACACCCCAGAAGAAGCACATCGTAGCGGGAATGGTAGCCACCAGGTTGTTGGGTCGCACCAAGAACTCGCCGATGCGGCGGAAGGGCTCGCCGCGATGGTAGAGCACTTCCATCAAAGCCAAAAACCCGGCGGACACGGCGGCCGCCAGGATGAATGTCAAGGCTTTGTTTACGCTAGTATAGCGGCCTCCCTTGAAGATGCCCCACCGGTTCTCGATGTCTTCGTTGGCCCAGCTTAATGACACCAGGGCAGGCCGGCCAGCCGGGACGCCGGCGGCAGACTTGGCTGCGCCCGCTGCCGGCGCGCTTGGCGTGCGCCGTCCAAGCAGCGTTCTCCCGAGCAAGGGCCGGCGCGGAGCGGCCCCGGGACTCGCCGGGCGTTCGGGAAGGGGTTTGAGCGCGGGAGGCTTGGGGGGGATCGCTGCGGGGTCCATAGGTTTTTTAGATCATTTCAAGACCGTGGCCATCACGGCGAACCACCAGGGCCTCAACCCAGGCCCAGAGCCAGGGCGCAATGATGCCAAAGCCCAGTAGGAACGTCGCGATGCTCAACAAAAATTGCAGCAAGCCAGTCAGCCAATTGCGCGCGTAATAGTTATGCACGCCCAGGAAACCGAGCGCAATGGCAAGGAACGCATAGATTAACCGCCGTCGCGCGGGATTTGCTTTCCCTTTCGTCTGGGCCAAAGCGGGCAGATTAAGGCTAGGGCTGGGACGGGGCGCGGTTGAGGTGACCGGAAGGCTGATAACCTGGCGGGCTTTCGGTTGGCCTAAGGGCGCTTTGGCACTTGGCGGCATCGAGCCGCCCGGGTCCGCATGCATCGGCATGGTGGATTGTTTCGGCTCAGCGGCTTGAAGCGCCGCGAAAAACTCTTGCAGGGTCATCCATTTGTCCTGATATGAAATTTCGTGGCCCATGCCCAGTTCATGCTCGTCAAGCTTGCGGTCGATTTCCTCTTTCGAGTAGGGGCCCAATCGGCGTCCTCGCCACCGCAACGCGTATTTCTCAACCTCCTCCATAACCCTCAGTGAATCCCAGCAAACAACGGTGGGACTATCGCCCCGGGCGCGCCTATGGGATAAGACGTCAGCTTGGCCGTCTGATCCAAAATCGTCCGTCGATCGCCGCGAAAAGCGAATAGCGGGGTGAAAGCCAGGGGCTCCTCAACTTTCTTAGGCGCACCGGCCTCGCCCCGACGGAACAGCAACGCCGGCGACCTCGAACGCCTGCTCCAGCCCCAATATTCTCCTTGCGTGTCATTAGTCGTCGTCAGCACGGCGTTCCCTTGCCCGTCTGCGTACCCCTCAAAGTCAAAGCCCGCCTCGGTCGTCTGTTGTGCCAAGCGATAATAAAATTGCGCCTCCTGCGCGAGCGAGACCTGCCGCGCGCGCGTGAAATAGTCCCGCAGCTTGTCCCGGTAGGCCGCGTTTTGATTTGGCACCATCCAATCCCCGCTCTGGAGTTTCTGGGCGCCGAGGTCGGTGAGCGACCTGAGATTCGCGGCGGCGGTGGGTGACCATGGCAGGCCCCAATCCGCCTGGCGGAAGCCGGCAAGTTCGTACAACTTCACTTCCAAATATGCGCGAAAGAGCGGGCTGGAAGAGGTGTCCTGGTTCACGGCGTCCAACAAGTCCAGGATCGATCTCTGGTAATTGCCATTATTGGGATCGATTAGGTCGCGCAAGCCCAGAGTCTGAAACGCCTGCGACTCTGGCGTTAAGCCTTCAAATTCTTCGCTGGCAAAATAGTATTTGTCGATTTTCTGCTGGGCGAATTGGAGAGCGGCAGGGTGGTTTGTCCAGTCATAGATGGCCCCCACCGCTTCAAACGATTTGTTGGTCCCCAACTTGTTCCGCGTAAAGACAATGTGTGTGAGATAGGGATTGTCCCGCACCGCGTTCGTGATGAGCTTATACTCATAGATCTCCTGCGCGTTCGGGTCGTTGTTCAGTTTTCGATACGCGACTTTCTCCTGCTCGGTAGGTTCGACGGGCCGAAAGCTCGGGGTCGCCGGCAGGTTCGTGAGGCGGTCCCAAACTGCCATTTGGCCAGGCAGCAGCAATCCCCCGATCAGCGTCGTAGGGGAGAATTTCAGCGTCTCGCAGTCCGCGGCAAACCCCTGCTCGACCGCCGTTGCAAACGGCGAGCGCCCCAGGGTCGTCAGACGTTCGAGGTGCTCGGCCAACGAATGAGGCTGGTTGGCTTGCAGTCCGTCCCATTGCTCGACCGCGTGTGTCCAGCGCGCCACGAGGTTCGTGAGATCCTGAAATCGGCGGGCCAAATCCGCTTGCAATGGCACCGGCTGTTCCTGCAACCGCTGGAGGTCGGCAGCCAGGCTTTGCAGCCCAGGTAAGGCGGCGCGGACGGCCGCCACGCCGTTGCCACCGTTCAGGCGGTCGGCAGCCAACTTTTCCGCTGCCGCCAGGCGCCCTGAAAACTCGGCCTCGCGCGCGGGCTCAAGCGCGGCCAAGTGACTCTTCCATTGCGCGTCGAAGGCCTCCAAGTCGGTCTTGCCGGCGGCGGCGAATTCCGGCGCAAGCTGCTCGGCTAGCGCCCCGGCTTGTCCGCGCTCACCTTGGACTTCGCTGTCGTTGTTCGTAAATCCATGCGCCGCAAAACCTTGGAGCTTAGTCAGTCGTTGGTCGAACCCTGCCTTGAGCCCACGCTCGCGGGAGACGAATTGCCGGGCTTTGGCCAGCGCTTCGGCAAGCTGTGGCTTGGATTTCAGCCGCTCAGGGACCTGGGCCAGTAGCCGCTCGGTATCACCCACTCGCCGCGCCGGTTCGAGCCGGCCCAACTGCGCTGCCAACTGTTTGGCTTGGGTGTAATCCCAGAATAGCAGACCTGCCACGGCCAGCGCGGCAATGACTGCAAACGTCCCCACGACCGTTCCGGCACGCTTGCGGTTGATCCGGCCCCGAATGCGCCGTTGCAGCCAATCGCTGCTCTGCTGGGAACGGGCCAGCAATTCCGAATCGAGCGTCCGTCCAAACCGTTCCGCCTCGCGCCATTTGGCCACGAGCGCGTTGGAGTCGGTTTGCAGTTCGGCCAGATTCTGGCGGGCGGTTCCGGCGCGTTTGGCTTCGCTGGTTTGCACCTGGTATTCGAAGGCGGCGAGCGCGCGTTGAAAATCCTGTTCTTGCGCAAAAGCTGAACGTTTTCCTGTCGTCCATTCCTCCAACGAGTTCCAACGCTCCGTGTCCGCATCGGGCAACGCGACCCCATAATGGTTGGCGAGCGCGCGAATCTCCTCGACGACCAACTCAGTCGCTTCCCAGGCCTCACGCTGGCGCAAGGCTTCGGCCTGCTCAAGTAATCGTTCGCACCGGATTACCTGGGCTCGCTGCCAGACGGCGTTAGTGGGAGGAATCGGCAGCGGCGAAGCTTCCAACTCTGCCAACTGTTCGATCACAGCCTGGGGCTGACCGGCATCGACTACCCCGCGTAACGCCTCAAGCTGAGCCCGCAGAGCTTTGTCCTCGAGTCGTTCAAGTTCTTTCGCGGTGTTTTTGTCAGTGGGGTTGAGACGGGCGATGACCCGCAGGATGGAGAGGGCGCGCGGTTCATCGTTAGTCATGATCGCCCGGCGATAATCCCGGTAATAGGGATGGTCGCTGGCAATACCCTTGCCATAAGTCGTATTGAGCTGGCGAACGAACTTGTCGTAGAACGGTTCCGCCGTAGGCAAGCCGTGCTTTTGGCAATGCTCGCGCCACTCGCCCGCCTGGCGGAAGCTCAGAATGGTGATCAAATCCAGCAACGGTGGCGGCGTCTCGGCTAATTGGAGGGCCTGCAGGTCTTCCCCGGCATCGATCATCACCGAGCATTGCTCAAGCCTGTGGCTGGCAGCGCGGGCCAGCTCGGAATAGTCCTGGGCGAGCTTGGCGGCTTGGCTCTCCAACCCCGGCTGGCCCAGCAGCTCCGTTATCTTGCGCACCAAACGCTCGGCTTGCGGCAACGTCATCATGATCAGTTCGCCTCCGCTGAAGGTGTGAAACGAATCGCCTCCTGGAGGAACGCGGGACCGGACCCGACCAAATACAGGCTAACGTAGGCGGCCTGGTCAGTTTGCCGGGGGACCAACTGCAAGCGCCGGCTCAGCTCGGCCATCTGCGCTTCAGCCTTCTGTTTGTTCTCCTGCAGTTCGCTCAACCTTTTATTATTTTGCAGGTTGTTCCATACTGCCAGAAAATAATTTGTGGCGGGCCCCCCGCTCAACGTCAGGCCGCCGGCCGACTGCGGAACGTTCGAGATGCATAAGGCGTAAAGATCACTCAACCTGGATTCCGGGTGGGCGTCTGGAGCCTTCCAATCACTGAGCCAGGGACAGCCTCGAGCCTGTTTGGCGAAAGCATCGAGGAATTCCAGGTAGAGCCGTGGCGGCGTGGGTTGAGTACGCGCCGCTCCACGAAAGTGGAGGAACTCCTCAAAGCTGGCCGGGGCCTTTTCGTTGGTCGAGCCCAGCAAGGCACCGAGGTTCAGGTTCCGATCAACGCTCGCTTGCATACTAGCATTGGCCTGCGTCACCTGATCCTCCAGGCGGCTCACCTTGTTCGTCAAGTCCGCCAACTCATCTATCAGCCGCTTTCTGATCGCAAGAAAATCTAACTCGGTGCCGAACTCCGGCGGTGCGTCCCAGTCCCCATAAACGTACTTCGCCGGTTCTTCCGGTTTCAGCTTACCGAACGGCCGAAGTTGCCATTTTACACCCGGTGCCAATGTGAACTTCGCGATTCGGTCGCGCAACGGGATGGTCATCGAGTCAAGAAACGCGGGCGCCCGCGGACGGAGAAAATGGATATCAAGCGGGAGCGGTGCCGGAGCGTTTCCCGCGTTCACGATCAGCACTCGGAACGGTTCGAAAAGGCCGCCTCGTGCCGCAGCCGGACGGAAGAGGATCGAAATCGCCCTTGGCGCCTTGGAAAAAAAGGTTTTGCATTCGATTGATTGGCCGGTTGCCGGCCCTGCTGACAAACCGGAATAATCGAACAGAAAGAGTGTCTCGTTCTTGCCCACGCCCGCCAATTGCCGGGGCCCGGAAACATAAGGTGGGACCTTGACAGCAGAATCGACGGGAAATTCCCACGAATCATTGCTGAGCAGCATCTCCAAATCCTGGGCATTGAGGTCCGTGCCGTTTATCCTGGGGAGCAACCGTTCCAGCGGCCCGATCCCCTCCAAGACTACGCTGTTGGTTCCTTGCAAACTCGGGACCATGACGACGTAAGTCCGCACATCGGGCAGCACCGCCTCCAACTGCCGGTTGAGCTTCATCATATCAACTCGTGATCCAGCTCCATCGGAACCGTCCGGCACCGCAGGGGAACGGCTGGAAACCTCTCCGGCGGCCGGCGGGGGCGATTTTTGGTCCGCACCTGGAGCCGGTTTTGGCTGAGTTGAAGGCAGCGTGGTGATAGGTTTAAGGGTCGGATGGAGACGATGAATCGCAATGAGACCGCCTAAAAGCGCCAAGGCAATGCCAATTGCCAGGAGGGAGGTTTTACGGATGGAAAACGTCCACCCCACGGACTCAGGCACTTGAGGTTTTCGCCGAACAAATTCTGTCTGAGAAAAGTCAATGGCTGGCGAGGGCGTGGGCGCTTTCGCTGGCGGCATGAGCGAGGGCTGCCTCCGCAACGCCAATGGCGCTCGCGATGCCGGTGGCGGATTCGGGGAAGTAATTTTGGGGCCCTCGCGGGCCAACTTCGCCAGCGGGTTGCTGGGCACCCGCAGAGTACGCAGTTGCAGCAGCGGCGCCGAGCGCCGCACGGCCTGCTGATGTGCCGGAGTATCGGGCTGGCAGCCGCGCCACTCAAAATCTCCAAGGGCATCCTCGGCCTGCAGGAACGTCGTGAACGTGTGCTGCCAGGCGCGTTGCGGATATTTGCCGGTGAAGTTGGGAAGTTGGAGCGTCTCACAGAAGAGCTCCAGCAGGTCCTCCTCGCCGCCGGCCGGACAGAGCAGGTAGCAGCCGCGCACGCACTCGCTTTCGAGCAAAGCCGCCGCACGCCCTCCATCCCCCGTGAGCCGCTCCCAAGCCTTGGCCGGCCAAGCTGGTGCCGGCACCTCCTTGAACGCATCCGCCAGCAGGGCGCTCAAGAGCCGGGGTTCGCCTTGCCAGCACGAGAGCCATCCACTCCAGTGATGCAGTATTGCCGCTGGCGACGGCAACCGCGCCAACTCGTCGGCTTGGAAAACCAAGTGCTGCGCTAAATGATTGGTTCGCGCCGTGAAATCCAGCCCAGTGGCCTGGATGCGTGTCAGGGCGTGATACTTTGTCCCACGAATGTCGAGCACACGGTAAGCTGAGATGATCGGATTTCGGGCGGGGTTGCCGCCGCTGGATAACTGCAAGTGGTGATACGAGCTGATTTGCTCCAGCCGCTGCGCCACCGCTTCCCGCAGGTCTCCACTGCGCGCAACGGTGCAGAAGCCCGACTGTCCGGAAGTCAGCCCGCGCGGCGCGCTGGTATAAATCAGTTGCCAAGCCATGGCCGAACACGCGAGTTATAGGAAAATCGCCCCCTCTCCTCAGGAGGAACGTGCTGGGAAGAGGAGGCTCTTTTCTCGTCACTTGCCTTGCGGTTCATAGAAAAGAGACGGATTTTACACCCGGATGGCGCGGTCACGCTGAGGGGACCAACTCAGGGGCAATCCGAGACAGGATCCACAACAGCGGCAGCTCCACCATAAACGGCTGCAGCCGCCGCGGGTCGGGCACGTAATCGCCGGGGCCGACCTTCACCGGCGCATGACCAAATGAACTCACTGGGAAAAAGAGAACCTCACGGCTGATGGTCTCAGCGTTGGCCACGATGGCCGGACAGAGACTTTTGACCAATTCGCGCACCTTATCCGAATTATGGCGCAAGGCCTCCAGGTCAAGCGCGTTCGGCCGGACCGGGTTCTTCAACACTGCTTCGCCCAGCAAGTGGATCCAGGCGTCGCATTTGCCGATGAGCATCGCCAGCGGCGCGCTCACTTGCGCGCTCATCTGCATTTTCAGGAGCCTTGCGATCCGCACTTTCATTTCCGACAAAATGACGCTCTGCTGGTCCAGCGCCGGCTTCTCCAGTTGCGGGTCCGCCCGGTCGGCTATCTGCCGGCGGAAATCCACGCTGTTGAACGGGTCGAACAGAAACAGAATCCCCGATGAACTGGCCACGTGCTGTGCCCCGGGCGAATCGGCCGAATCGCGTCCCGGCTGAAAATGCTCGCCGGCATTGTCATAAAAAATGAGCGAGCAGCGCCGGGCAGGCTCCGCCGCTGAGGCGACGGAAAACACAAACGGTTTAGGGAGCGCGACCATGCGTCCGTGTCGGGGCAGCCGTTCGTACATGCTCCCCTCCAACTGAGTTTTCACCAACCGCGCGCCCTCCGGGGTTTGCGCGGCGAAGAGCGTTTGCTTCATCTCGTTGATAATCGCATTGCCCGCCGGGTCCGCGTCCTGAAACACGACGGAGAAGTTATCGAACAGGCTGGCCGGGAGCATCCGCAGGAGCACGCTCAGATAGTACGATTTTCCCGCGCTCTGATCCCCCACCATCGAAATGATATGGTGAGTGGTTTCGGTAAACCCAGGCGGCAATACGCGGCGGCAATGCGGGCAGGCAATATCGACGCAGGGCAGGCCCAGGGCATCCAGCGCCTGGCCGCGGTCGTTAAAGCGCGTCGCCAGGAAACGTTGGGGGGCATCTTCGCCCAGGACCGGGTCCCCTCGTAACGAATCATGCACCGCCAGGTGCATGATATCGCCCACATCGAACTTTAGCCAGCACACCGGACAAGTGAGCAAGCCCTCCTCGCCGGTGCGCAGGGCTTCGTCCTCCTCGGGCAGCGTCCCCCCCTCAGGAGCGGCCGCGGCCTGCGCCGCCAGCACTTCAAAAGCCTCGTGAAGGAAGAAGCCTTTGCTTAGGCCTTGGGGCCGCACCAAGGTTTGCGGGTGCCGTTGATGGTCCTTCGCAAATTGGCACAGCTCCTCGAGGCTCATGGGACCGTCGATCTGGTTGGTAGCGGAGTCCTGCAACGACCATTGGCTGAAATCCAAGCCGCGCAGCCAATCATCGATTCCGCGGCTGCCGCGAATCGCGAGAAAATGGGCGCCGATTTTCACGGCGTAATCGTTATCTGGGGTTAACTGGCAGTACTCGACCGATTCCCCGTCCACCACCAACGGCAGGTTCGGCTCCTGTTTGATCAGGCACAAGCCCAGACCCTTGACCTGGTTGACGGCGCAATGCCGTTCCGCCACGCCCTGGCCGTTTAGCTTTAAATCCACCCCTTCTCCAGACCCGATTTCGAAGGGCAAGGTCTCCACGCGGCTGTACTCGCCGGTCAGGCAATCAACCGCCACCCACTGGGCTTTGCCAAAGAGTTTAAGCACAAAATGCTCAACATCAATTGCCCCAATCGCTGCTGCCCGTCAAGCCAAAAGCAGCGAGGCTGTGATCAGGGATCGGTGCGCGGCTTGGCGAGCGCTCAACCTCTGATCCGTCCGATAAGGCTCCCTTTCACCCCTTGAGTGCCTTAAGTCGGTAGGCGGGGAGCTCGCCCTCCTTGGTTTGGATCGCCGTCTTTTCGGCTTTGATGAGGTTAAACACGTGTTGGAAGACGTCCGGGCTCAGGAGGACTTCGCCCTGGCCCGCAGCTTCGCAATACCGGCAGGCGCGATTGACGGCATCGCCGATGACGGTCAATTCAAGGCGGTCCAGGACACCCACGAAGCCGTGGAAGACTTCGCCGCAATGGATGCCAATGCGAACCTCGCACGTGGGGTCGTGGCGCAGAGCGCGCAGCCGGCTGGTCGCCGCAGCACCCTCTTGCATGGCCAGGGCGGCGCGCACCGCTTTTTGGTGCTGCTGTGAATCGGCTTCCGGGCTGCCGAACACTGCCAGCACACCGTCGCCGACGAATTTGTCCACCGAGCCGTCGTGGCGGAAGATGGCTCCGAGCAAGGGCTCAAAGTAGTGATTGAGCATGTCCACGACATCATGAGCGTCCATTTGGGCGGCGCATTGAGTGAACCCACAAATATCGCAAAACAGGATGGTCACCTCGGACTTCGTGCCGCCGGGGCGCAACTTGCCCAGGCGCGCCTGTTCGAGTAGCATGGCGCGCACCTTGGGAGAGAAGTTTGTCAACAGGCGATCCACCAGGTTCGCACTGCGTCGAAGTTCCAAGCGGTCCTCTTGCTGTGCCAGCGCCAAGCCGGCGTACTGCCCAATGGCAATAAGGAACTGTAGGTCGCCGTCCTGAAAGGGGTCCGTGGCCACCGGGCTATCGACGCAGATGACACCGAAGACCTGGTCCTGCCATTGCAGGGGGGCGTACATGCCGCTGACCATCCGAAACTCGCGGACGCTCTCGGAAATATCCCCACTTTGGTTCAAGCGCCAGATAAACCCACGTTTCTCATCGATGGCCCGGCGGGCCAGGGTCTCGCTGACGGCCGGCTCGTCGGCCGACACGTATGCCTTGAGTAAGAGCGCGTTCTGTTGCGGGTCACGTAGAAGCAAGGCGCCGCGCCGAGCGGCGGGTAGCGCCTGGACCACGCGGTTCATGATGGTTTGGAAGAGTTGGGCCTGAACGGTTTGGGCGGCGAATTCCATAGGCAAGTCCAGCAGCATTGCCAGCCGCCGTTCCGAGGCTGAAGCGGCTTCGCCCTGGCTCAGCGCCAATCGCTGGTTGGTGTCAATCATGCGCAAGATGCGCAAGTCCGGAGCGGCAGCGGCCGATTCGAGGATCGGTTTTGGGGTGAGAAGGGTCGGTCCGGGGTAGGGATTAGGCATCGGAGGTTTCGGAGTGGGAACCCTTGGGGCCTGTTCGGGAGATGACGGAGAAAGCTGTCCCGGCGGGTCAGCGTGCGGAGATTTCGCCAGCGGCTCTGTGATCAGTTCCGGAGCTGGCGCGGGTGGGGCGGCGGGGGCGGCAGATTGAGCACGTGCGACAGGCTTCCCTTCGGATCCGAAGGGCTTGGCTGGCGTTGGCACGACCGCTTTGGCAACGGGCTTGGACGCCGGAATCGCCGGCTTCGGGGCAGGCTTGCTGGCGATACCCGCGGGGCTGCCCTCCGGCAGCATGGCTACGCGCAAGGTGGTTTCTCCCATTAGAATGGTGTCCTCAGGCCACAAGCGCCATTCGCCCTGGGCCCGGATCTCACGTCCGTTGACCTGCGTTCCGAAACGGCTCCCTAGATCGCTGAGCCAGATGATCCCGTCCCTGACCAGGAGCTGCGCGTGCTGCCGCGAGACGCAAGGGTCCGGGGACAAGTCGAGGTCCGGAATCTGTGCGCCATCCGCGCGCCCGATCAGCAGCTTGCTGGTCTCGAGCTCGCGGATCGTTTCCACGCCTTGGTAGGCCAGCAGGATGCGCAACTTCATCGCGCAATGGAACTACCTTTTGCCACAGGATTCAAGACAACAGCGGGGGGGGACCATCGAGTCGAGGCCTCCTGTCGTGGTCCTTTCTTCCCCGAATTAGGACCCACCCGCTCAGCAGTCGCGTGCCACTGCCGCCATCGCCTGCTACAGGCGGCGTATGCGAATGTTCCGAAACGCAGTTTCGCCAGCCATGTTTTGAAGGCCGATTTGCACCTCGCCCGGTTGAAAGAAATCGGTGCCCGGAGTCAGCCTCGATTTAAAAGTGGTCGCTTTGGTAGCAGCAGCCTTTTCCGCGAGCGCATCGCTGCCCAGCTCAAATTGGAGAACTTTGCGTCCGTTGATCCAGTGTTCCACATGGGCGCCCCGCACCAACAGCTTGCCCTCATTCCACTCGCCGATGGGTCGCACCCTCTTGTCAGCGGAGGGCGCAAGAATCCCCCAGAGCGCCCCGGTACATTGTTCGGGGAAGTTGGGTTGGAATGCGGCTGAATGATGCGACGGCTCGTCGTCAACCAATTGAAACTCCCGCTGGAACCCACGGCCGGGCGCGCTGTAAAACACGCCTGAGTTGGCAGCATAACCCATCCGCCATTCAAACTCCAGTTCGAAGTCACGGAACGTTTCCCGGGTGTACAACGAGACCTTTGGCCCGCTCGGGATGATTTTCAGCACCCCATCCACCACTTCCCAGGACCGAGTGGGGAACGCCGTCATTTTCTCTCCCTCCCAGGCAGCTACTGACTGCCCGTCGAATAACGAGATCCAATTGGCGGCCTCACTCGCGCTGGCGACCACGCCGGCTGATTCGTAGAGCTGGCGGATTTCGTCGGGCGAGAGTGCGCGGTTGAAGATCATGACTTCATCGATGAGGCCGTCGAAAGACGCCCCCACCTCGCCAAACTTGGGATCGGGATCCGAACGGTTCCCTGCAATCGTGAGGTCGTAAGTGTTCTCAGCCACACGCCCCACCCAAGAGTGCGAGCTGTGACCCAACTGCTGATTATCGAGGTAGAGTCGCTGAACCGTGCCGTCGAAAGTTCCCACCACGTGATGCCAGGCGCCGTCATCGAAACGGTTCTGGCTTTCGCAACTGTGGTGGCCGATCTCCCAAATCAGCCGCCCGCGCTGATGATACCGGTCTGTTTCGCCGCCATCGCTCAAGGCAAAGCCCTGATCCCACGATTTGTCGAAAATGCGCCGCCAAATCATATCGGAGTAGCTGGTCTTCACCCAGGCCGCCATTGTAATCTGAGGAGGGTTAAGCGAGGGACGGTTCGGGACGCGAACATAACTGTTTGTCCGCGCGAATTGAAGCGCGCCACCGCGCCTGCCTTCGGGAGTCCAGGTCGCGCCCACCGCTTGGCCGTCATTGCCAGTTCCGCTCTCATCGTGGACGACACCCTCTTTGGGCGGCTCATCAAAGCTGAAGTAGAGGATCAGACCGTCACGCACGGGCAATGCCGTTGCAGCGCCTATGCCAGCAGGCTGTACTGGAGCGGAGCGTTCCGCGCTGATCCCAGGCTGCTGCAGCACTCTGCCACCCAGGCGGTGCCAAACCGAGTACCACAGTGCTGCGCTTGCGATCAACAGCAACGCTGCGACTGCCGCGAGCGCTAGTTTTTTCCGGCCGCCAGCCGACACAGCGTCAGCCGGGCTGGGATCAGGTTGAGAGAACATCGTCTGACTCAGCCTTTCGACGGAGGGCGTTCTGACCGTCCCCAATCCGATCCACTCCGCCACCGCGCGGGCGGTTTGTGGCCGCTGGCTGGGTTCTTTGGCCAAGCAGGCCATCACGATCGCCGCCACATCCGCGGGGATTTGGTTCTGTATTCCCAGCGTGGCCAGACGCTCATCGAGCGGCTGGGGCGGCTCATGCAACACTTGATGCGTAATGTCCCCAGTGTAAAAGGGCGGTTTGCTTGTCAACAACTCGTAGAGCGTCGCACCCAGCGCATAAAGGTCATCGGTCACCTGCGGCCGCTTGCCCGCCAATTGTTGCGGGCTCATGTACGCCAGCGTGCCGCTGGTGCCTCGGACTGAGATTCGGCTTACCGAATCGCTCACCACCGCGGCGATCCCAAAATCTGCCAGCTTCAGCCGTCCGCGGCTATCGAACATGAGGTTGGACGGCTTGAGGTCACGGTGGACGACATGTTCACCGTGCGCGTAACCGAGCGCGGCGCACAATTGCTCCACCAGCGGGCGCAAATAATCCCACGGCAATACGCGGCTGGGCTGCTCAACCCGCAGCGCCGTGAGCGTTGGGCCGTCCACATATTCCATCGAGATGAACGCCGGCTCACCTTCCGACTCCTGGAAATCATGGATGCGGACAATGTTGGGGTGGGCAAGTCTATGGCTGCGAGCGGTCTCCCGGCGCAGGTCATCCAGGGCCGCAGGGTCGGCGCGGATCTCCGGCGGGAGGAACTTCAGCGCCACGGGCTCGTGGAGCCGCTCGTCCTGCGCCAGCCACACCTCGCCCATCCCGCCCCGGCCCAGGGGCTTAACCAGAGTGAAACGGCCGGCGCCAACCTTTTGGCCGGGCTGCAATATTCCTGATTCGGACATCGGGTAATAGTTCTTGCCAAGAGTTAGCAAAGCCAAGGCTCCAGGAGAAGGGAAAAGCGCAAGTCAATCACTGGATTGCATTTGCGGTTTCCAACCGAAGTCAGTACGGTTCTGGCGTCAACTTGCGGAGTGTGTTGACCCTATGCGGCAAAAGCCACTGACGAGCGACGAATTGGTGGAATTGACGGCGGGTTTGAACAAGCTGGCCCGAAACCTCTGGTGGACATGGGACCAGGGGGCCCAGGAGGTCTTCCAGGAACTCTCCCCGCGGGCATGGCAGAACCTCTACCACAATGCAGTGGCCATTCTCCACGAAGTCTCCGAGCACGAGCTTCGTGTTCGGTTAGAGGAGCCAACCTTCCTGGAGAATGTCCGCAAGGCGCTTAGGGCGTTCGAGGACTACTTGGCCGAGAAACCAACCTGGGGACATTTGCATGCGCCCGCCTTACAGGATAACCCCGTGGCGTATTTTTCCGCTGAGTTTGGCTTTCACGAAACGCTGCCCATTGCCGCCGGCGGATTGGGGATTTTGGCCGGGGACCACACCAAGTCGGCCAGCGATTCCGGCATTGGCTTTGTCGGCCTAAGCTTGTTTTACCGGGAAGGCTATTTCCAACAGGCCATCGATTCGAACAACTGGCAGACTGAATATTACACCCTGCTGGACCCGAAAAACCTGCCCATCGAACCCATCCTGAACGAGCAGGGCGAACGGCTGGTGTGCCGCGTCGAAATTGGGATGAATGAGGTGGCCTTCCAGGCTTGGCGCGTCAACGTCGGCCGCGTCGCGGTTTATTTGCTCGATGCCAATCTGCCGGAGAACGAGCAGCATTTTCGCGATTTGACACTGCGGGTTTATGGCGGCGACAGCACCACCCGCATTATGCAGGAAATTTTGCTGGGGATGGGCGGTGTTCGGTTGCTGCGTGCCTTGGGGTTGCAACCTTCGGTCTTCCACATGAATGAGGGTCACGCTGCTTTCCTGACCTTTGAGCTCATCCGGGAAAAGCTGGCGTCGGGCAAGAGCCTTCCTGACGCAGTGACCCAAACGCAGGCGGAGTGCATTTTCACCACCCATACGCCGGTGGGAGCCGGCCACGACTCTTTCAGCCCGGATTTGATGGATTACGCACTGCATCGGTTTGGCAAGTCCCTTCCGATCCCGTTCTCCGAACTGCTGGAATTGGGGCGGGTCAACCCGCAGAACCCCCACGAGCCTTTTTGCATGACCGTGCTGGCCATCAAGCTCTCACGCACAACCAACGGCGTGAGCGAACTACACGGACGCATGAGCCGCCAGATGTGGCATTGCCTGTATCCAGATCGGCCGGTGGAGGAGGTGCCCATCGGGCACATTACCAACGGCGTCCACTTGCTGGGCTGGATGAAAGGGACGGTGCGCCGCTTCTGGCGGCGCAAGCTCAACGGTGAGGCCACCCCGCCCGCCGCCACCACCACCGCGCCCAGGCCGAGCTTGGATTGGAACACCTACATTGACTCGGCCGACTTTTGGCAACGGATGGCCGATGCCGCCTTCATTTCGGACGAAGAACTGTGGGCCTTGCGCTACAAACTGCGCCGGGAACTGATCGAGTTCGCCCGGCGCCGGCTGCTGATTCAGGGCCGGCGGGTCCAGCGCGACTTCATCGCGTTCGACCGCCTGCTGAATCCTGACGCGCTGACGATTGGCTTCGCACGCCGCTTCGCGACCTACAAGCGCGCTCCGCTCATTTTCCAGCGGCTGGATGAAATCGTGCGTTTGACCCGCGACCCAGCTCGCCCCATTCAGTTCATTTTCGCCGGCAAGGCACATCCGCGCGATGACGAGGGCAAGAGCTACATTCAGAATATCATTCACCTCAGCAAGCACAGCGACCTGAAGGGCTTCTTGGTGTTCATGGAAAACTACGACGTGCACGTGGCCCGCCAAATGGTTTCCGGCTGCGATGTGTGGCTGAACACCCCTCGCCGCCCCCTGGAAGCCTCCGGCACCAGCGGCATGAAGGCCGGCTGCGCCGGCGGTCTGAACCTGAGCATCCAGGATGGTTGGTGGCGCGAAGGCTACGACGGCACCAACGGCTTTGCGATTGGCGAGGATGCCCATGCCGATTCGGTCCAGGAACAGGACCGGCAGGACAGTGCCAACCTCTACAAGGTGCTGACACAGGAAGTGATCCCTCTCTTTTATGAGCGCGACGCCAAAGGCATCCCCCGGCGGTGGATTCAGAGAATTCGGCGGGCCATGGTCACCTTGGTGCCGCAGTTCACCAGCCGGCGCATGGTGCGCGAATACACCGAACGATACTACCTAGCGCCGTTTAGGGAGGCGGCCGGAGAGCGCTGCTGCTGCCAGCTTCAGTCGCCCGCTGATCATGGGTGCGCAAGGCCATTTCATAACATTGGAGGGCCTCTTTGAACCGTTCCAAGCGGTTGTAGAGGCCGCCTTTGTAGAGATAGGCGGAGGTCAACGAACTATCCGCTGCGATCGCCCGGTCATAGCACTCGATGGCTTCGTCCAGTTTATGCAGCCGTTCCAGCGCCGCCCCCCTCTTAACCAGGGCTTCAGCGTGGTTTGGCTCGAGCGCCAACACCTCATCAAAGCACGCCAGGGCCGCTTCCGGGTTTCCCGAAGTCATCAAGCTATGTGCTCGCTTGAACAGCGGAGAAATGCGAGCGTGGTCACTGGCCTTGGATGGTCGAGAACCCGCTGCCCCTGAGCCGCCGTTTGGCCCACCAGCCACCTCGTTATTGACCCCCGTCGAAATCGCCCGCTTGAACTCCTGGAGGTGTTGATCAAGCTGTTCCAACGCGCCGAGCAATGGCGAGTTGAAGGCTTCGGTCGAGTTGCCCGGGGCCAAACCCCCGGGGCCCGGGCCAAGCGCCGCCACCTTACGGGCTGGCCCAAGCCCGCGGTTAACTGGCAAACCCGTGGAAATCCCGGCCAAGCTGTTGCTGGCGCGCCATTGAAAGTAGGTCGTGATGAGCATCGCCAGAAAAACGACGCCCGCGAACGTCCCCGCCACGATGACCATCGTGTTGTTGGACCTTTGCAGGGCCTCGAACTCGCGCGTCCGTTGGGCAGAAAGCGCCTCCTGCATGTCCATTAACCCTTTGGAGAAGGCTTCCGTGCTTCCAGTGGCCGCCTGTTTGGCTTCCTGCCGGTTCTGCTCGAGGGCGAGCCGCGTGGCCTGAAGCTGTTCCTGGATTTGCAGACAGGCGCCCAAGAGTTGTTGGAAGTTCGTAGCCTCGATTAGACTGGGGCCGGGCGGCGGCGCGTTGGTCTCAGCCGCATGCCCTGCCCATGCGCCTGACAAAACCCCAAGTGCGAACGTGAGCAAGCCACGATGGATCAGGGGGAGACGCTGCCTGCCCCGGCGCGAGCGGATGCCAATCCCACAACCGCGCAGCCTTGAGGCATAAGAGGCGATTGCGCTCATGGCGGCATGGTAAGGTGGAACGCCGACATAAGTCAACGCTTTATCGTTGGGCAAAGCTACCCAACAACAGGAGTAAGGGAAGCGAGAACTCCCCTGCGCTTCGAGCCGGAATGCTGACAGGTCGGGCCGTCTGTACTAGCCCGATGTTTCGGGCCGCACCATTTCATCCCCAAAACCCAGCAGTCCGAGGATCTCCAAGGCATGCAGCGAAGTCGGGAACTGCGCCGGTCGAAACTGCGCAGTATCGAGCCATTCTTGCACACTCAGCGTCTGCGATGCCCCGTCTTTCTGCAGCAACCCAGCCAGGTGTTCTATCGCTAGCTCCCTCTGTTTGCGACTGATAACTTTCATACTTGATTCCTGGTGATGGATGCAGCCTACCTCGTGCGAGCGGGGCTTGTCGAGAGCAAATTATTCAGCCATTGAACCTGAACCGGCCGGAACGCCGCCCTCAGTTGGCAGCAACCCCGGTCGGACCGCCGTCTGCGCGTTGCACTTGGATGGTGCGGCTGCAATCACCACGCCTTTTGCTCATTCAGGGCCTTTACGATGGCCCGCTTAAGCGCCAGTGCATCGATGCTGCCGGTTTCTTGGTAGAGGAGATGGCCGTCGGGGGCGATGAGGACGGTGAAGGGCACCGGGCCCTGCCAGTTGGGATCGAAGGCGTTGATTAACTTCTCGCGATCGGCGGACGCGAAGATAAGATTTCTGCAGGAGGCCTGCTTTTGCTGGAGAAACTTCAACACCTCAGCTTGCTCCTCGGGCCGGTTCAGGGAAACCGTTACGAGCTCAAATTCCCGCTGGCGATACATACGATTGATCGTGACGAACTCGTGGAACTCGGCCACACAGGGCGCGCACCAGGTGGCCCAGAAATTTACCAAGCGGAACTTCCCCGCTTCGTTTTTGCGCAGCAGCTTTAAGGCGTCGGCATCGGCGGGCGCCACGGAGACGGGTTCGGCGGCGAGCTTCTCCAGGTTGGCTTTCACGGACTCAACTTTGCCGGCCCACTTCACAGAACATCCTACGACTTTCGTCCGGGTGACGGGAGGCTCCTGGCCCGCCAGCAAGGCATCGAGTGCGTCGCGCAGGTAGCGCTTTTGCACGTGCTGCACGCGCTCGGAGTCGTCGATGGCGCCCACGTAGCGCAGTTTGCGGTCAGCGTCAAAGACGAAGGCATGAGGCGTGGCGACGGGGCCGTACGCCCGGGCGGCCGATTCCTGGTCGCCGTCGTAAAGGTAGGAGAAGTTGAAATGGCGTTCACGGGCGCGAATTTTCATTTCGTCGAACGAATCGCTCAGATCGGTCCAACCCAACTCGTCCAGCCGCACGGATTTGGGGTCGTTGGGCATGATGGCGACGAGGGCCACTCCTTTGTCCGCGTAATCGGCCACGATTTGCTCGAGGCGCTCCTCGTAATATTGAGCGGTGGGGCAATGATTACAGGTGAAAACGATAGCCAGGATTTTGGCGTCGGTGAAGTTCTTGAGGGTATAAGTGCGGCCGTCCACGGCCGGCAGGGAGAAATCCGGGGGGGCGGAGCCGAGCACGAGGGTCACTGGTTGAAAATCAGCGGCACGAAGTGGGGCAAGGGTGATGAGGCTGGCGAGCACGGCTACGAAGGCTTGCTTCATGGCGCGAGGGTAGAAGCGCAGGCAGGGTGAGGCAAGAAGGTATTCGGATTGGAAGCGGGGCCCTGGATCGACCGGCACTATCTGGCGTGGTCCGGCTTGAGCCAACCGCCGACAGCCTGCAACGGAACCCATTTGCCGGCGGGCGTCACCCAGACCGCGAGCGCCAGGTCGTTTATGCCGTGCGCAGGTGGGCTTAGGTCGAAGTCGCCTGTGAAAGATTCGGCCCGCCGGGAAAGGGCCCCTTCACGGAGGTTCAGGACGACGAAATCGTGGGCCAAATGACGGCCGCGATTCTCTCCGGCTTTCACGTCGGAGCTAAGCCCGCCGGCGAGGAGGGCTGCGTGAAATTCGCAGGCCGGAGCCGTGGACGCAGCGGCGGGGGTAAAAACGACTTGGCAACGATTGGACGCGACGGAGCGGACCGCGAGGAGGCCGGGCGTTTCGTGCGAGGGCGGGGGGCCGGCCTTTTGCGCGCGCCAGTCGCGCCATTCTTTGCCGTTGAGGACGAAGCCGGGGGTATAGGTGAGGCGAGCACCCCAGGATTGAGCCCAGGCTTGTTGGCGGTCCGAGAACTGGCGCGCGCCCCAGGGATCCCGCCATCCGAGGTGATCCCAGTAATCAACATGGAAATCGAGGGGGACAAACTCCTTCCACAATCGGGGTGACCGACGCAAAGAACTGAGCCACGCGTCGGCAGGCGGACAACTGCTGCAGCCCTCGGAGGTGTAAACCTCGAGCAGTGAGATTAGCGCGGCGCTACTCTCGAAGCGAAAGGCAAGCGGTGCATCGGCGGCAAGCGCGAGGGAGACCAGCGCCCAGGCAGCCAGGGCGACGCAGAGCCGGAGCGCGTCAATGCGCAACATCTTGAAGGGGTACGAGAGCGGCACCAGCCTCGTCTGGCTTGGGTCTGAAGCCAACTAAATCCTTGAACCAAGCGAAGGCCGCGCGCAGGCCGGTGCTCCGCACGCCGTCGAGGCCATAAATCGCCACCAGTTCCGACTCGTGAGAACGATAACGCTGCGACAACAGAAAGGCGGGGCGAGCACGCTCGCCCTCGAGCCGCAGGATCTCGGAGTAGATCAACCCCTGGCCTGCGACAAAAGCGCCGGCGGGCAAAATGAGCGTACGTTGCGGGAGCATGAACCAGGGGCGATAGTCGAACACAAACTTGCCTTCGGTGTCGCGCCGCACTTTGCCATACGTTCGAATGGGCACCTTCTCGGTTTTGCGTCCGAGGAACATCCAGTTCACCGTTGGGTCGGGTGTGAAGCGCTTGCGGCGCAGCGTGAGAAAATCCCACACAAACGCCAAACCAAAGAAGGAAAGCCGCAACGACCAACCGGCGATGAAATAGGCAATGCAGATGATAATGAGCGACCAGATGGCGCCGAGGTAGGGATTGATGAAGGCAGTGCCCGCGACTGTAGCGAGCACGCCCAGACGAAAGGCCTTGAGGGCGGTGTTCACAATGGACAGGGGGCTGAGGAGGATCAGAGTATTGATGGCGTTCGAAGCCAGGAACACGACGACGAACGCGGCTATCAGGAGCGGCACCGCAATCGCATTGTAGAGCCACGACAAATTGATCGCGCCGAACATGACGGCACCCCCGCCGGCCAGGCTGGCATTAAGCGAGGAGGGATCAGCCCCGGCTTCCTGAAACACCGAGGCGACCAACGGCACGAATGCACCGGCAAGAATCAACGCGCTGAGTTTGTGCTGGGCAGTCTCGAGGACGTCAAACGGTTTCTTCAAGGCAGCCGGCACGACGATCCCGAAAGTGTCCTTGAGGGAGCAGAGGCCGACAATGATCAGCGCGGGAACCCAAAACCAGGGTTGGGCAAACCAAGGGAGTTTGGCGCGTTCCTCATCCGTGTGGGCCCTGGTGTACTTCCAGGCGCCGACGGCGCCGGCGCCTAACAGCGGAGAAATGGCTACGCCGGTAACGGTGGAGACCGCGTGGGCCAACGCCACACCAGGCGGACGCGCGCCGGCACCCGGCGAGGCTTGGCCGGTTAGGGCGGCGCCTGCAGGAGAGGGCAAGGCGCAGGACAAAACGAGCGCCAGAACGAGAGCCAATTGCAGCAGGCGTTTCATATTCTATCTTAGGTTCGTGCGCCTTCGGGCAGCCAAACCGAACTGATATTCTTGACTAAGCAAACTAACGCCTCGAACCCCAACGGTTTAACGAAGTAAGAGTTGGCCCCAATGTCGTACGCTTGGCGCACGTCGTCCCGGAGTTCGGAGCCGGACAACACCACCACAGGCACTTGCTTTATCTCGGGATGCGATCGAATCCACTGGAGTATTTCGAAACCCGTCGCGCGAGGCATTTTCAGGTCCAGGAGAATCAACGAAGGGAGCGGGTAGCACTCGCGGTCGGCGTAAATGCCTTGGCCGCTCAAGTAGGCGATGGCCTGGTCGCCGTCCACCGCCTGGTGCAAAAGAAATTGGACCTCGGCTCGGCGGGCGGCGGCGCGAAGCAACTCCGCGTCGTTTGGGTCATCATCGATGTGGAGCACGGCGATGGGGGGTGTGGTCATGACCCTGGCGCCGCCCGAACCTCCGGACGCTTGCGCCCGCTTTGCATTGCCTGGTTTTTTCATACTCGGGTCTAACCGGCCGACACCGCCGCCGTTTCACCATAGGCACATTTAACCCACAGCACACACACGGTACTGCCAGATTAGACCGTCGGTCAAAGGCAAACCTTCAAATATTTTGCAAATAAAGCTGCTTCAAAGCAGGCTCGGCTCCGGGCGGGCCAATTTCAGGGTCTCCGAGCCCGTCGGGATGCGGTTGAGCTCGGTCCAATAGGCTTCGAACCTCTGGACGAGGTTCACCATATCCTTGAATTCCACAGGCTTGACCAAATAGGAGTTGGCGCCCAATTCATACGAGCGATCGACGTCCTCCTGAAGGTTGGAGGAGGTAAGCACCACGATGAGCAGGCGCTTGAGATCCGGTTGCGCGCGAGCCCACTGGAGCACTTCGAATCCGTTGACTCCGGGCATCTTCAGATCGAGCAGAACCAGGAAAGGCATAGGAAACCGTTCCCGGTCGGCGTAGGCGCCTCGCCCCGCCAGGTACTCGATCGCGCGCTCGCCGTCAGGGACGAGCTTAAGGCTTTCGCGCAGGCCCGCCTTGCGAAACGCGCGCTGGATTAGCGCTACGTCATTTTCATCATCTTCGGCTAGCAAAATGGTTTCTTGGTCCAGCATAATTCGTCCTCACCGATTCGGTCCGAATGGGGATCAGCAGGTTCGAAAAACATTTTATCCCAAAGGCGACGCGGCGCAAGTCCCTCCTGCATTTTTAGGGCGTAAACCCACCAACGAGAAAACCGGCGGAGAGTCTGGGTCTGGGCGAGCGAGGGCGTGGCGTCGGCGAGGCGTGGTAGGCCGAGTGCCAAGAGTTCGTTGCCATGGTTCGGGTTGTACCCCATTTGTTTTCAGGCGGTCCCGCTGATAATGAAGATTAGGTCAAAGAGGATTTTGGCCCGATACCGCTTATGCCAAATATCACTGTCTTAATTGTCGATGATCACTTGATCGTGCGGCAGGGGCTCCAGGCTTTGTTGGCCGCGGAGGGAGACCTAACGGTTGTGGGGGAAGCTTCGACCGGTCGTGATGCTGTGCGCCTGGCTGCTGAACTGCGGCCGGAGCTTGTGCTGATGGACCTGGCCATGCCTCGCCTCAATGGGTGGGAAGCGACTCGCCAGATCCTGAGGGCCGTGCCGACTGCACGAGTCTTAATCCTTTCGACATACGGAGAGGACGAACACGTGCAGCAAGCCATCGCCGCGGGGGCGGCCGCCTATCTCCTCAAACAAACCGCGGCCAATGAGTTGGTGAAAGCGATCCGCGAAGTTCACAGAGGGAATGCGTACTTCAGCCCGGCCATTGCCCAGCGCCTCTGCGAACAAACTTGCCGCGTGCCTATCCAAGGCATGGCGCGGGCGGCCGAGGCGCCGTTGACTCCGCGCGAAGCGGAGGTGCTCCAACTCATCGCCGAGGGTTTGGCGAACAAACAAATCGCCAGCGAGCTTGGCCTGAGTATCAAGACCGTGGAGAAACACCGTCAGCAAGTCATGCACAAGCTCAATATCCACAACATTCCCGGCTTGGTGCGTCACGCCATCGATAAAGGCATCATCGAGTTAAATCGCGCGGGCGTCCCGAGCACGCCGAGTAGTCCCGCCGCCTGAGCCACCGCCCGGAGTTGGGGTGATTGCGCAAGCCGCGGCAGGGGATAACGCGGCGGGAGGGGCCAAGTGGCGGGTACATCAGGAATTCCCAGGATTTTCCAGGATCGGAGGTCGGATTCCATGTTCTCAGCGTCATTTGCCTATTGACAATCTGATTTCAATATGATATCATATTGATAACGAATGGGAAAAGCTCCTGTTCAAATTGAGAAAGGCAATCGAATGAACGCTGCAACACTGACTCAAAGCCGCGAAAAAGTTGTGAGAGTCGCTCCGGGGGCAGTCATGCTGCCCATCATCGTCTGTGTGTTTCTTGGCGCGATCGGGCTGTTAATCTACTCGGTCGCGGACGGCGGGCACCAGGGAGTGCCCTTGGTCGTGGTGGCGATCCTGGCGTTGATCGCCAGCGTCGTGATGATGGCGGGATTCTTCACGTTGCAACCCAACGAGGCGCGGGCGTTGATCCTCTTCGGGGCTTACAAGGGCACGGTGCGAGAGGCTGGGTTTCACTGGGGCCATCCTTTTTACTCGAACGGCCCATGCCAACTGGGCGCCAAGCTGCGCGATTACGACCTGCAAGCAGGGGTTAGTGGGAAAGCCAGCGCGAGCGTGGCCCAGCGCAAACGGCTGGGGCGCTTCAAACTTTCCTTGCGCGCGCGCAATTTCAATAGCGACAAGCTTAAGGTCAATGACAAGCGCGGCAACCCGATCGAAATCGCCGCGGTGGTCGTTTGGCGGATTCAGGATACGGCCCAAGCGCTTTTCGATGTCGAGGATTACGAGAATTACGTTCGCGTGCAAAGCGAGTCGGCCTTGCGGCATCTGGCCAGCGCGTATGCCTACGACCACGGTGAGGAGAACGAGGTCACCTTGCGCAGCGGCGTCGATGAAGTGTCGCAGGCGCTGCGGCAAGAGTTGCAGGCGCGCCTGGACCAGGCGGGGGTCCACATCGAGGAGGCGCGGCTCACGCACTTGGCCTACGCACCCGAAATCGCCCAGACGATGCTGCGCCGGCAGCAGGCTGAGGCGGTCATCGCGGCGCGCACGAAGATCGTTCATGGGGCGGTGAGCATGGTGGACATGGCGCTTAGGGAGCTGGCTGAAAAGCACGTCGTGCAATTGGACGACGAGCGGCGGGCGAGCATGGTAAGCAACCTGATGGTAGTGTTGTGCGGTGAGACGGAGGTTCACCCGATCGTTAACACGGGCACGCTTTACCCTTAGCCGAGCCGTGGCGTCTCGCAAAGCATTTCTGTTGCGGATCGACCCGGGCCTCTGGAACGAGCTGGAGGCTTGGGCCAGCGACGAACTGCGCAGCGTCAACGGGCAGATCGAGTACCTCCTCAAGCAGGCGGTGCAAAAGCGAAAGCGGCCGCAGGTTCAGGGTGCCGGAGCTGGGAGGGAAGAGGCTGAGGAGAAGGACGAAATGACGAATGACGAATGACCCACCTTCGCCAAGGCTACGGTGGGCGGGCGAAATCCGAAAGAAAACCCAAAGACGAAGCTCGAATTTGGCGTGCCGCGCGAAGCGTTTGGAGTGCGTGCAGCTTGCTCAGCTTGCCGCCCTTTCGAAAGCCGAGGGCGTTCGACAGCACCGGCCCACCTCGCACTCCGATCAGCTCATGGAGAGCCCGTTTTCGCTTTTTGCGCATGCATTGGGTCCATGAACCTGGGGACGAGAGAACGGACCCCTCACCCCGACCCTCTCCCCTTCCGAAGGGGCGAGGGAGAGGCATCGCCAGCGCGGGTTGCAGTTTGGGGGTTCATGGAAAGCCCAGTTTCGCTTTTTGCGCATGCGTTGGGACCATGAACCGAGACGAGAGAAGGGACCCCTCACCCCGACCCTCTCCCCTTTCGGAAGGGGCGAGGGAGAAGGATCGGCAGCGCGCGTCGCAATTGGCCCGGTTCA
>Ga0209517_10002445_pt1 | contig 26205 bp, 22 predicted proteins | sample PeaSoiMetSII2010_FD_187695 | JGI IMG/M metagenome (GOLD analysis project Ga0209517, IMG submission 187695) | Peat soil microbial communities from Weissenstadt, Germany - SII-2010 (SPAdes) (version 2) | ecosystem: Environmental > Terrestrial > Soil > Wetlands > Peat | place: Germany... | reverse complement strand
CCAACTGTTCAGCCGGTGGTCCATTTCGATGATTTCCACTTCCTTGACGTCCAACCGCTGGCTGAGCAGCATGGGTGTCGCCTCTTTTCCCTCGGCTTCCAGCCGTTCTTTTTCCTTTCGCAGATTGAAAAACAGTTTCTTCTGAACCTGAGTTGTACCTATTTTTACGAGCTTCCAGTTATCCATGATGAACTTGATTATGTATGCCTTGATCCAGAAGGACGCATAATAAGAAAACTTATACCCTCTGTATGGATCGAACTTCTTGACGGCCTGCATGAGCCCGACATTACCTTCCTGGATAAGGTCCATAAGGTTCTGCATCCAGAAGCGCTGGAAACCCATTGCAATCTTCACCACGAGGCGAAGGTTCGCCGTTACCAGTTTATAGGCAGATTCGATATCGCCTTTCTCACGGTACCGGATCGCCAGATCCCTTTCGTCTTCCCTGCTGAGCAGCTGGTATTTCCTGATATCATCGAGATAGAGGCGATAAAGATCGGGTGCGGCCGGCTGATGCCGGTCCTGCAGTGCAACGTTCTCCGTCTTGGCCTTTTCGGAACCATGGGTTCCACCCTGAGTTTTCCGTGTAGCGCTGGAAACATTTTTTCGCTTCTCATTTTTAAGCATGTACATGCATATAATATCCCGTGGTTGAAGTGATGCAAGGGGGCGATTTTAACTTGTTCCTAATCGCGACATAAGATATCGATGGGCATTCTGTAATAGAAAATCACACATCAGGAAAGATAGCTTGCCAGGGCCTTCATGGCCTTGACAATATCATCCATCGCCTCGTGCATCCCTTCGCCATAAGAACTGCTATCCGGTGTTCTTTCTTTCCCGATCCGGTCCTGAACCCCGGACTTGAGTTTCTTCAAGCTTTGAACGTGCTCTTCAAATTGAGCTCGTTGTGTTTCCTCCATGTCTGCGATGACCTCGGAATTAATTTGTTGGAGGAGTTCATCAGCTTCTGCCAGTAAATCTTCCATGTTTTCGTATTTGAAAGTCTTTTGCATGATGTTACCTTTCTGCCCGAGCATAATAAGGTAAAGACATGACGGCGAATGCGCCTCCAGTCTATGAGATTGCTATCATCATAGTATGGTATGTCTTCGTTGCTTTCACATCTCCTTTGAGCAAGTCTTATGCCCGCCGGATCCAGAGATGTCACGTTTATACTTTAGCTCAAGGATTCCGCTACTTACGGTATAACTGTGCCCATCGAAAGGTGTTAACTTGAATCCAGGAAGTGTTGCATGCAACAGAAGCGTTGCCTTACTTTCATGCCACATGCTGCATTTCAATACCAGGGGGACCACTTACCCATTGTCGATTAAATGCCTTTCGGGTTAGAGTTCCGACGGCAAGGAATTCAATGGAAGGAACCAATTAGAATGGCAGTGCTGAAGAAGGTTGGTGTGTCAAGGATTCATAAAATCGCACTCTGTTCGCTACTCGCGTTTCTCCTTTTCTCCGTCATCGGTTACGGAGAGGAAGCAAAAGGCGAAACAGAAAGCACGCAGCAAGTTATCGAGTTTTTGATTGATACGGTTGCCCAATCGAATCTGACCTTCATCAGGAATGGAGGGAACCATACGTGCAGCGAAGCTGCCATGCATCTCAAGCAGAAATATGACTATTTTCTATCCAAGATAAAATCCCCTGAAGACTTTATCTGCCTTTGCGCTTCGAAGAGCATGCTCTCAGGAACACCCTATCTCGTGGAGACTGAACAGGGCAGGATTCCGGTTGCAAAATGGCTTTCGGAGAAACTTGCCGAGCATGTGAACAGTCGGAAACATTCATAATTCCCACTTCTCTTCTACAGGATCTATTCATTGCACCCGTCCTCGAAGGGCTATCGTTTGAGAAGCAAGCCGGCATTTCCCGGTTCTTCTTTAGAACCGCCCGCCACCGATCACCTGTCAGGTCCGGTGACCGGCAGGCAATGCCGGGGATGACGATCCGACACGGCTTGTAACAAGGCAAGCCCGGCTCCTGCCCGCTAACATCCGGTGCAGTCTTGCCATTTCAGTGTCCCACACCTGTCCAGCTCTAATTATGGTCGTAGGTTTCCTCAGCTTTTTCCCTGTTATAATCTCGCCTTTGGTCATCTTCTCGATCCCGTTCTTTAGCCTGCTCGTGTGCTCGCGCGCGCTCATGCTCTTGCTCTCGATCCGCCCTATATCTATTGATATCTATGCCTTCTCCCCCTGGTTCTGTCGTTATGCCCAGATCCCCGGCCAGGAACATGCAGCCGTTTGTGCAATTGTCATTGGTGAAGGCGCTTGACTTGCCGGGGACGCCGAGGACGAGCACAACGGCAAGGGCCATTCCAAAAAGGGATACAATGGCGATCCTGTTCATTTTAGCTCCTTTTTGCCAATCATTATTGGCATATTTCAATTTTATTGAAACACCCCATCAGCGACGGATGGCAGGAAAACATCTCTATCCTGCCCTGCCAATCCCGCCGCATTGGTTATTACCCCCTGACTTGATATAGGTAAAACGGACTTGTAATGTAACTAACGGTTAAACCAGTTCCACGATGCCGGTCCCTTCACATCCCTATGTAGCTGACGTTGGCAAGTTTCATGCCCGAAGGATGAGATCTATCTTATTGTCATATTTAATATAATGAATTTGTTTACTTAGCCCAGGATGGCGGCCATGCGGCAGTGCGAATTGGCATGGAGAGAGTGTTGCATGTGACATCAAAGAAACGCAACGCTTCTGTTGCGTGCAACGCTTCCTCTATTCAATCCCACCTCTTCGGCCGGTACTCGCCCTTTTTATAAGTATCCATATACATTAGATAAAAAAGCTAGCGAGGGTTCTCTATCTCCCGGGGCATAGAAATTGCCTAATCAACTGACAAAACAAGCTTTAGTTGAAGACAGGATTTATCGAGTACCGGAGTATTTATCAGGCAAGATAGGGGGTATATAGGCATCAAAGACGAAGAAGCCGATAAGAAGCTCAAATGATAAGGAAAGCCAGGCTTGCCTGTTGTTTGGTTTTATTGACAACCCTGCCAGCGATGATTACACGGGCTTAGTTCCTTGCTCGGGCAGGGTCCATGCACTAACTACTATGGATTATGGAAAAGAGCCGCTCCGACCCCGGTGGGGATCCGGAGCACAATCCCTAACCGGTTTGCACGCAAAGGAGATGAAATGATAAAGCGCGTTCTGTTATTTTCTTTATTTTTGGCCCTGGCAGCAACGTTCAATGCACCCGTGACTTACGCAAACGAGCAGGATGAGGTCGATCGGGCCGTGGCGACAATCCAGTCCTTCCGGGATATGCCCGAGAAATCGATCCCCCCGGAGGTGCTAAGGCACGCCAAGGGAGTTGCTATCATGACGGTCTACAAGGCGGGCTTCGGTGTGAGCGGGCGCGGCGGCTCAGGTGTGGTAGTGGCGCGAACAGCCAAAGGTTGGAGCGGGCCCTCTTCAATTGGGACTGGTGGAGCGGGATTCGGCTTTCAGATCGGAGCATCCGAAACAGAGTTCATATACATTCTCAATACTCGTGAGGCCGTGGAAGCATTCGCACATGGGGGAAACGTGCAATTCGGAGGCAATATAAGCGTGGCTGCCGGTCCCGTGGGCCGCACTGCCGAGGGGGATATAACACCTGTTGCCGCAGTCTATGCCTATAGCCGCAGCCAGGGACTTTTCGCCGGCGTCTCTCTTGAGGGCACCGTCATTGCGGCGCGAGACGAGACAAACGCACAATATTACGGCCGGCCGGTCACTCCGGAGCAGATCCTCTACGGGAAGGTCAAAGCGCCGGCGGGGGCAAGGAAGCTTCAAAAGGCACTGTCAAGGTACTAAAACCAAGGTTTTCTCTAGAACACCAGATAGTTTGTTAGATGAAGAAAGCCATACACCAATGAATTTGGCCGGCCCAGATGTTTGAAATCTCCCCCTTGCCCCTATTTCAAACGGGGCAAGGGGAAACCTCAGTTGCGCCTCGCATAATGAAGTCAAGGTAGCAGTGCAGTTTGAAAACAGGAGAAAATCATGAATGATCTAATGGAGAAAGTCACCCCGATTAATATAAGTCTGAGGTAGCTTTCACCACCAATGGATCTAGCCGGTCCCGATGATTATAATTTCCCTTGCCCCATTTTTAAAAAGGGGCAAGGACGAACCCTTCTCATGTTACTGGCATTTTACAATATCAGAAAGGATGTTATCGGTAGTCCGGGAACGATAGTCTGAACAATAGGCCGGGAGTTCTCACTAATACGACGGCAACTCGCCCGAAGGCAATGATCTTTGTGGCATCCGGTATTCATATAGCTTTCTCTACTTCGCGGGAAATGACGGCATTGCAACGTTATTTTGTATTCGTTGCGCTTGGGCGTGAACCCCTTTTGCTCAATGCGTTCACTGTCGGAGAAGGGGCCATTCGAGGATTTGTGCAATGAAAACTTTGAGCACCGGCCCGCTGAGGGGATCTCTTTTTTTATTACTTGCGTTTCTCGGACTGCTCACTGTCTCCGGCTGTGCATCCCTGCCGAATGTGCAGAAAATGATGGCCCATGAACTCTCAAGTTCCGATCAACCCACAAAGATCATGGGGCGTAAAGGAGAGCTCTCTGCAAAAACAAGTAAAGCCATGATCAAACGGCTTGAAGGGCAGGTAGATGCAACTAAACTTCTGGAGCAGCAGGTTCAGTTGATGCAGTCCGTCAGTGGGAGCCTTTTAGTGGCCGGCAACAAGGTCACCCTGCTCATTGACGGGAAGGCTACCTACGCAGCGATGTTCGAGGCCATCCGAAACGCTAAAGATCACATCAATTTTGAAACCTTCATATTTGAAGATGATGAAGTCGGCAAACAGTTTTCTGACCTGCTGATCCGGAAAAGTGCCGAAGGCGTTCAAGTGAATCTGATTTACGATAGTTTTGGATCCAAAAATACTCCAGTCAGCTTTTTTCAGCGCCTGCGCGATGGCGGCGTCCAGGTGCTTGAATTCAACCCCGTTAATCCACTGAAGGTGCTCGTGGGAAAGACATGGTCATTACGCCATCGTGACCATCGTAAGATTCTTGTCGTTGACGGCGCCATCGCTTTCACCGGTGGAGTCAATGTCAGTGCCGTTTATTCCGGAAGCTCAATCGGTTGGTCTCATAGAGAGAAAAAGGATGAACCCTGGCGGGATACACACGTTCGAATCGAGGGTCCGGCGGCACTACGGCTTCAATGGCTTTTCATGAAAATCTGGGAAAGGCAAAAGGGTCCGGCGCTTACCGGCAGGAACTATTTCCCCTATGTCGAGCAGGCAGGAAACACGCTGGTCAGGGTGGTCGGCAGTCTACCGGGCGAAAGCAATAGACTCATATTCATGATGTACATATCAGCCATCACCCATGCGGAAAACTCCATTTACCTGACAACTCCTTATTTTGTTCCTGACGACCAAATGTTAAAAGCGCTCGCCGATGCTGCGGCGCGCGGTGTTGATGTGAAGATCCTGCTTCCCGGCTACAGTGACTCCGCATTGGTTTTCTATGCGAGCCGGCACTACTATACCTGGTTGTTAAAAGCAGGCGTGCAATTGTTTGAGAGGCGCGGAGGGATGCTGCATGCAAAGACGGCAGTTATCGATGATGTCTGGTCTACTGTCGGATCGAGCAACCTGGACAATGAGAGCTTCCTTACCAATGACGAGGCCAATGCCGTGATCCTCGGCCGGGACTTCGCCGATAGCATGCAGGCAATGTTTGAAAGAGATTTGGAAGAATCCGATCAGATAAATCTGGATGAGTGGGAAAAACGGCCTTTCGGCAATCGCATGAAGGAATGGCCCGCTAACTTGCTCAAACACTTGCTATAAGGTAGCCGAGCCAGTTGTGAATCTTAAATCAGAGTCTTCATTGCGATAACTATGACCTTTCATCACTGCAAGTGGTACACTTGAGTGATCTTTATTATTATTGTATTTATTCAACATAGCTGCGTCATCACGCCATACCTCGAAGTCAATAGACAGCAAAATTTATTAATGGATAACGGAATTGAGCGCTGTCGCCTTCTCCCTAATGTTTTACATGCAACATAGGAATGAAGCAACGCTTATGTTGCATGCAACACTTAATAGATTCGAGTTAACACTCTTTTTAAAGCTCTCGCCATATCGTAAGTGTCTACATCTTATAGCTAAAGCGTAAACGTGATCACTCTGGATCCGGCGGGCATAAAACTTGCTCAAAGATACTGAGTCACATGTGAACAGGCAGAAAGGAGTTCAAGGATTGTGAAGCTTCTGTGAAGTAGTTGAAGCGTGCTCATCATTCCTCTCGTTCCCATGGTCCATCTATAACGGGAGATTACCGCAAGTGCATTAGGGCGTTACCCAAAAACATTGTTAAATGTGTTCCATTGGCAGCTAAACTTACAACAACCAAAGAAAAAGGAATAACACGATGAAAAAGACTTATTCGACATTGCTTCTGGTTACTGGTTTCATGGCGCTAATGCTCGTGTTACCATTTGCTCATCTCAACGCTGAACCCGCAGGTAACCCAAACAATTCTGCCGTCTCCCTGACATCTAACGTTAACCAGTCTGATATCCCAGGTTTCAATCAATTAGAATCCCCTCTTCTAATGGCACAGATGACGGAGGAGCATCGTTTCTCCGAGAGCTCCTCGAGTACCATGAGATCCACCACGACAGAGACGCAGCCAGCGGTGCAACATGATTGCGTCGGTCATTGCCGTGACCACTATAAGCAAAGTTTGGTCGAATGCAATGAGCCGGGCCACCCAAAACACGACAAATGCGACAAGTGGGCTCGGGAACGTGAACAGGAATGCCTCAATTTATGTAGCCGTGAATAATCGAGACAGCGAATGTGAGACCGGGCAAGGCCGGCGGCAGCTTTCCCGGATTCTTACGAATTCCTGCATTAAAGAGATCGCTTGAATCGGACTGGCCGGGGCCTTTGGCCCCGGCCTCACGTCTGATTCATGGTTTTTCGAGAAGGAAAGAAACGGATTCGGTATCCGGTTCATGGATCTGGTCGTGGGGGTTGAGACAGCCGGGGAAATATGTCCGCTGGTTGTCGTAATTGTTTCTCTCGACTATGAGCATATGATCCCTATATTTCAGGAAATGAGAGCTGGTAATAAGGAACATCTGAGAGCATATCTTACGGTGAAGGAATGCACGAGGCGATGGATGATATTGTGAAGGTCATGAAGGACTTGGCAAGCTATCTTTACTGATTTCCGCCAAACGTAGATAAATGAAGGCTGTCAATGCTGCAGAGGCAAGAGAACCTGATTGCCTCCGTATGAAAAACGGGGCGCACTGTCCTGCATTCAGCAATTTGTTCGAAGATGGTTGCGCCTGGGGATTACATCGAGAGTTTCAGACCCATCCGGTCAAATAACTGTGCCGCATGAGAGATAGATCTCACCACAAGGGACAGCCCATGAAAGATGTCAATCGGATTCTGGTCGTGAGCAGATCAACGAAACATTGTCAAAAAGCCGTTCACTACGGAATTTCGCTTGCTCAAAAATACGGAGCAAAGCTTTTTGTGATTCATGTCATGCATAATCCTTTCATGCTGGAAGGTTGGAACCTTGGGATTCCTTCTTTGCAGATGGAATATGAAAAATTGCAGCAAACATTCCGGGAGGACATCGATCACATGATTGAAGCTGAAAAAACAAAGGGTCTCGCTGTCAAAGCAGTCATGAAAGAAGGGGACCCCTTTGATGAAATCATAAAGGTGGTCAAGGAAGAAAATATCGACTTGCTCATCTTGTTGGCCCACGAGGAAGGGCATATCGAGCACTTCCTATTTGGCCGCGACAATGAGGATCTGATACGCAAGATGCCCTGTTCCATCATGCTGGTCAAAAAAGAACCTCCCAAGGTAGCGTAATGCAGGGCTTCCCGGCGCCGGAGCTGGAGAACAAAGAGGCAAGAACATGAAAAACAATCCCTTGAAACAATTGGGAACGCTCGGCCAATCCATCTGGCTGGACTACATCAGGCGAGATTTGATCGCCGGGGGCGGACTCCGGCGCCTGATCGAGGAGGATGGACTGCGGGGGATGACCTCGAATCCATCCATTTTCGAGAAGGCGATTGTGGACAGCCACGATTACGACGAGGACATTCGGGCAATGGCGCTTGAAGGGAAAGGCGCTGAGGCAATTTACGAAACCCTTAGTCAGCACGACGTGCAGAGCGCCGCCGACGAGTTCCGGCCTCTCTACGACAGGACTGAGGGCAAAGATGGATTTGTCAGCCTGGAGGTCAATCCCCACCTGGCGTACGACACCAACGCCACGATGAAGGAAGCCCGCCGGTTGTGGGACGCGCTGAACCGGCCCAATGTCTTCATCAAGGTCCCGGCGACGGCCAATGGGCTGCCAGCGATCCAGCAGCTCATCAGCGAAGGAACCAACATCAACGTCACATTGCTCTTTGGGTTGTCGCGTTACCGGCAGGTGGCGGAAGCCTATATCGCCGGCATCGAAACGTGCGCAGCTGAAGGGGAGCCCGTTAGACAGGTGACCTCGGTGGCCAGCTTCTTTGTAAGCCGTATTGATGCGTTGGTGGATCCGCTGCTGGAAAAACTCATTGCACAAGGCGGCAAGGAGGCGGACCTCGCGAAAAAGGTGCGCGGGCAAGTTGCCATCGCCAGCGCGAAGATGGCCTATCAAATCTACAAAGAGATCTTCGGCAGCGACCGGTTCAGGAAGCTGGCCGCTAAGGGCGCGCGTGTCCAGCGGTTGCTCTGGGCCAGCACCGGCGCCAAGAACCCGGACTACAGCGATGTGAAATATATTGAGGCCCTCATCGGACCGGACACGGTCAACACGGCCCCGCTGGAAACCCTTGAAGCCTACCGCGACCATGGAGAGCCGAAAGCCCGGCTTGAACAAGGTGTCAAAGAAGCCCGCTGGGTGTTGGAGCAACTGCCGGAACTGGGCATAAGCATCGACAATGTGACGCGGCAACTTGAGGACGAAGGAGTAGAAAAATTCAACAAACCGTTCGACAAGCTGATGGAGACCTTGGCGCAAAGGTCTCCACGGAATTGACGAGAGAGTCATGAAAATAAGTCCTGATGCCGGAAAACCCGCCGAGTCCGGGATTATCACCATGGCATTACGGAATTAATCAAGGGCCGATCGTTTTGATGATCGAAAACTATCGTACCGGCTTATTGTGGCGATTGATGCGCGACTGCCCTTACATCGCCATCGGCTTACGGCGAGCGGGTTTTGGCGGGGAGTGGTTGTGAAGCACGTGCTACTTACAGGAGAATACCATGATTGAGGTGTTGCCGGAGAGTAAAGGAAATATTCTTGTCTTCAGGACGGTAGGCAAGTTAACCGATGCGGACTATAAGAACGTGCTCATTCCACACCTGGATTCGATTATACGCGAATATGGCAAGGCTCGGCTTCTGTTGGATATGGGTGATTTCCACGGATTGGAGGCTGCGGCGTTGTGGGACGACACTCGCTTTGGGCTTTCGCATAGAAACGATTTTGAAAAGATGGGCGTGATTGGCGGCCCCAGATGGGTTGAGTGGGGGGTGAAGCTCGCTGCTATGGTCGTCAGCGGCGAGATAAGAAGTTTCTCTCCGGGCGAACGCGAGGAAGCGTTGAACTGGATCAAGGTGTGAGAGTATTTGGACGAGGACGCATAGTCTGTCGTTCAACGAATATGAAGGAGAGGCAATGAGCAAACGAACCCGTGCCAGCCATCCTATATACAATCTTCTCCCAACGGAAATAGAGGGGTTCGATTCCCTGGCTGAGCTGGCCCTGGATATGCGCTGGTCGTGGAATCATGCTACCGACGAAGTGTGGCGGCAGCTTGATCCCGAACTGTGGGAAATCACGCAGAATCCCTGGGTTGTCCTGCAGACGGTCTCGCGCGACCGGATCGAGCGCGTGTTGTCCGATCCCGTGTTTCGCAAAAACGTTGATGACCTGGTGCAAACCAGGCGGCAAGCGATGGAGACGCCCGCATGGTTTCAACAGAATCATCCGCGGGCTCCCTTGACCTGCGTCGCGTATTTCAGCATGGAATTTATGTTGAGTGAAGCTTTGCCCATCTACTCGGGCGGGCTTGGCAACGTTGCCGGCGATCAGCTTAAAGCCGCCAGCGACCTGGGCGTGCCGGTAATCGGAGTGGGGCTGCTCTACCAGCAAGGTTATTTTCGCCAGGTGATCGACAAGGATGGAGCGCAACAGGCCCTCTTCCCCTATAATGACCCCGGACAGTTGCCGATCACGCCCTTACGCCATGCGAACGGCGAGTGGTTGCGGTTGGAGATCGCTTTACCGGGTTACTCGGTTTGGCTGCGAGCCTGGCAGGTTCAAGTCGGTCGAGTCAAGCTTTACCTGCTGGACAGCAATGACGCGGCGAACTTTCCCGCTCATCGAGGGATCACCAGCGAGCTGTATGGGGGCGGGCCGGAGCTTCGTCTGAAGCAGGAACTGCTTCTCGGGATTGGCGGATGGCGGTTGCTCGCCGCACTCGGCATCCAACCGGAAGTCTGTCATCTGAACGAGGGGCATGCGGCGTTCGCCGTGTTGGAACGCGCCCGCGGTTTCATGCAGGAGACCGCGCAACCCTTCGAAGTTGCGCTGGCCGTCACGCGAGCGGGGAACCTCTTCACCACCCACACGGCAGTGGCCGCCGGTTTTGACCGTTTCCCCCCTGCCCTCATCGAACAATACCTCGGTGGTTATGCCGCAGAAAAGCTCGGCATTACAGTCAAGGAGTTGCTGGCCCTGGGCCGCCAGAACCCGAATGACTCGTCGGAGAGCTTCAACATGGCCTATCTGGCAATCCGGGGGAGCGGGGCGGTAAATGGCGTGAGTCGCTTGCATGGGAAAGTCAGCCGGCATCTCTTTGAGCCTCTCTTTCCGCGCTGGCCGGCGGACGAAGTGCCCATTGGACATGTTACCAACGGTGTCCACATGCCGAGTTGGGACTCGGCGGAATCCGACGATCTGTGGACTCAAGCCTGCGGAAAAGACCGTTGGCTGGGAACGACGGAAACCCTGGAGCGGGACATTCGCCGCGTCTCCGACGCCAGACTCTGGCAATTTCGCATCGCCGCCAGCAAGTCTCTTGTTGAGTACACTCGAGAGCGATTGTCCAGGCAACTGGCCGCCTCCGGCGCGGTGCCCGAGGCGGTTGACGGCGCGAAACATTTATTTGATCCCAACGCGTTGACACTGGGTTTTGCGCGGCGCTTCGCGACCTACAAGAGGCCGAACCTGCTGCTGCACAACCCGGAGCGACTGCTTCGTTTGCTGACCAACCCTCAGCGTCCCGTACAACTCATCATCGCAGGCAAGGCCCATCCAGCAGACCAGGCAGGGCAGTCGCTGATTCAGGAATGGACGCATTTTATTCGGCGGCCCGAGGCACTCCCCCATGTGATCTTCCTGAGTGACTACGACATGCTCTTGACCGAACACCTGGTGCAGGGGGTGGATGTCTGGCTCAATACACCTCGGCGGCCCTGGGAGGCATGTGGAACGAGCGGTATGAAGGTGCTTGTCAACGGAGGCATCAATCTCTCGGAGTTGGACGGCTGGTGGGCGGAAGCCTGCACGCCTGAAGTGGGATGGGCACTGGGGGACGGGCAGGAACATGGCGACGGTCCGGCCTGGGACGCTGTCGAAGCCGACGCGCTTTACGACCTGCTCGAGCGGGAGGTAATCCCGGAGTTCTATGCCAGAGGCGATAATGGCATTCCCACCGCATGGGTCAAGCGGATGCGGGAAAGCATGGCGGTGTTGACACCGCGCTTTTCCGCCAACCGCGCGGTGTGCGAATACACGGAGCGACACTACCTCCCGGCTGCCGCCGCCTACGGTGAGCGGGCTGCTGATAAAGGCGCAATCGGCAGGCAAATGGTCGATTGGCGGCATGCCTTGGAACAGAAATGGGCAGCGCTTCGCTTCGGTGAAATTAAGGCAGAGACGGACGGGAATCAGCACGTATTTGAGGTTCAGGTGTATCTCAATGACCTCGACCCCAAGGCAGTGCGAGTAGAGCTTTACGCCGACGGCGTCATGGGCGGTGCTTCCGTGTGGCAGGATATGAAGCGTGTTGGCCAACCGGCCGGCGCGTCGGGAGGATACATCTACAGCACGGCCGTGTCCGCGGCCCGCCCACCAGCAGACTATACGGCGCGAGTGATACCGCACCGCGATGGCGTTGCGGTTCCCCTGGAAACTTCTCGGATCCTGTGGCAGCGCTGATCTTCCTGGATGCAAAACAATTCGGAGAATAGTCACCATGCAAACAGTCACAAAGAAATCCATAGTGCAGAGCCCGCCCTCGACGCCGGCAACGCCGGTCATTGGGCTCTTGCCTGGACTAGTCGCGGTAGGCTGACGATGACAGTGGGTCGATCAAAAGCTCTCGCCCGTTGGGTCTCGTGGTTCTTTGGGCTGGGCCTCGTGGCCGCTGTGGTGATGTTCGCCACACAGCACAACCAGGAGATGGCCTTCGCCCAACTAGTGCTCCAAGCTCGGCCTGCCTGGCTGCTCGTCGCCCTCTTGCTTCAGTTGGGAACCTACATGACAGACGCCCGAATCTGGCAGCAAGTCCTTGGCCGCGCGAATATATCAAGGCCGCTCCGCTCCTATGTCGGTTTGGGGCTGGCTAAGCTATTCATGGACCAGGCCATTCCCAGCGTTGGCCTGAGCGGCACGTTGCTCGTCATCCGGGCGCTTGACTGCCGTGGAGTGCCGCGCGGTGCAAGCATGGCCGCGGTAGTCATCGATCTCGTGAGCTACTACGCCGCCTACGTTCTGGCTCTGGGCATCGCTCTCGGCATCGTCTGGATACACGGAGACCTCACATTGTTGATGGCCTTGCCGGCGGGCATCTTCGCTCCCCTGGCGGCAGCCGTTCCAATGGCCCTCCTGTGGGTGAGCCGTGGCCGGAGGTTGCCTGGTTGGCTTCAGCGGCTACCCTTCATTAAGCCGGCACTTCGAGCGTTTGGTGAGGCGACGCCGGCCATCGCTCACGATGTCTCGCTCATCACGCAGTGCACGGGCCTCCAGCTCGCGATCATCGCGCTCGATGCGGGGACACTCTGGCTCATGCTGCGGGCCCTCGGTCTTGAGGTCAATCCAGCGCCAGTCTTTGCGAGCTTCATGCTTTCGACACTGGCGCGGACGCTTGGAGTGGTCCCTGGAGGGCTTGGGATTTTCGAAGCCGTCTCCGTGGCCACGCTCAAGCTCATCGGAGTGCCGGTCACTGCTGGTCTCGCGGCGACACTCCTCTTCCGTTTCTTTACCTTCTGGCTGCCTATGGCGCCCGGGCTGATCCTCGCGCGGCGTGAGGTGAGGGCCTGATGACGACTGCACTTTATCGGGGCGTGCCCTTGCCTGCGCTGGAGAGAAGATGCCGGGTCGGGCGCATCCCAAGAAGGTGTCATCGGCATGTGAAGCCGGGAATATGTCATCACTTTCCTGCCTATGCTCCAGGAATTGGGAACGTAACCGGCATAACAAGGAGAATTGAACCATGAAGACCAAAACTCTTTCACCGGAGCTGCTCCACAAGATGGATGCGTACTGGCGCGCCGCAAACTATCTGTCGGCCGGCCAGATTTATCTCTACGACAATCCGCTGCTGAAGCGGCCGCTAACGCTCGCGGATGTGAAGCACATGCTGCTGGGACATTGGGGCACGACCCCCGGGCAGAACTTCATTTACGTGCACTTGAACCGGGTCATCAAAAAGTATGACCTCGACATGATCTACGTCTCCGGCCCCGGACACGGAGGTCCGGCTGTGGTGGGCAACACTTATCTGGAAGGCGCCTACAGTGAGATTTATCCGGACATCAGCCAGGATGAAGCCGGGCTGCGGAAGCTCTTTATTCAGTTTTCGTTTCCCGGAGGAATTCCAAGCCACGCATCACCGGAGTGTCCGGGTTCGATCCATGAGGGAGGCGAGTTGGGCTATTCGCTCAGCCATTCGTTCGGGGCGGTGTTCGACAATCCCGATCTGATCGTCACCTGCGTCGTCGGTGACGGCGAGGCGGAGACTGGTCCGCTGGCGACCGCATGGCATTCGAACAAGTTTCTCAACCCGGTAACCGATGGCGCGGTGCTGCCGATCCTGCACCTCAACGGTTACAAGATTTCCAACCCGACCGTCCTGGCCCGCATCACCCGCGAGGAATTGGAACAGTTGCTCCGAGGCTACGGGTGGACGCCCTACTTCGTCGAGGGTCACGAACCCGGGCCGATGCATGAGGCCATGGCCGCTACGCTCGACACGGCGGTCGGGCAGATCAAAAAGATCCAACAGGACGCCCGCGTCCACGGCAACTTCGAGCGTCCGCGCTGGCCGATGATCGTCCTCAATTCACCCAAGGGCTGGACGGGGCCGAAGATGGTCGACGGCCTGCAAGTTGAGGGCACATTCCGAGCGCACCAGGTGCCGCTCTCCGACCCGGCCACCCATCCAGAACACCTCAAGCTGTTGGAAGACTGGCTGAGGAGCTATCGGCCGGAGGAACTCTTCGATGAGCAGGGCCGGCTCATACCGGAATTGGCCGAACTTGCACCCAAGGGCGAACGGCGCATGGGCGCAAATCCACACGCCAACGGCGGCATTCTGCTCCGCGACCTGCGGATGCCGAATTTCCACGACTATGCGGTCGAAGTGCCCTCGCCGGGTGTTCGCGGCATCGGCGATACGCGCGTGCTTGGACCTTTCCTGCGCGATGTGGCGAAGCTGAACAGCGAGCAGCGGAATTTCCGGGTCTTTGGCCCTGACGAGACGCTCTCCAACGGCCTGGAGGCCCTCTTTGAAGTGACCAAACGCCAATGGGACGCCGCAACCGTGGAAAACGACGAATTTCTCGCGCCCACCGGGCGCGTGATGGAAATGCTCAGCGAGCACCAATGCGAGGGCTGGCTCGAGGGCTATCTGCTCACCGGACGGCACGGACTCTTCAACTGCTACGAAGCGTTCATCCACATAGTCGATTCGATGTTCAACCAGCACGCCAAGTGGCTGAAGGTCACCTCGCACCTGCCTTGGCGACGCAAGATCGCCTCATTGAACTACCTGCTGGCCTCGCATGTCTGGCGTCAGGATCACAACGGCTTCACGCACCAGGATCCCGGTTTCGTCGATCACGTCGTGAACAAGAAGGCCGAGATCGTGCGTGTTTACCTTCCGCCGGATGCAAACTGCCTGCTGTCGGTGATGGACCACTGCCTGCGAAGCCGCCATTACGTCAACGTGGTGATCGCGGGCAAACACCCGGCGCCGCAGTGGCTTGACATGGACGCCGCCGTCAAGCACTGCACCGAGGGCATTGGCATCTGGTCTTGGGCCGGCAACGACCAGGACGTTGCACCCGACGTGGTTATGGCCTGCTGTGGCGACGTGCCCACGCTGGAGACGCTCGCCGCCGTCTCCATTATGCGCGAGCATCTGCCCAGCCTGAAGATCCGGGTGGTAAATGTCGTAGACCTCATGAAGCTGCAGCCGCAAACCGAGCACCCACACGGATTGAGCGACATCGATTTCGATGGGATATTTACCAGGGACAAGCCGGTTATCTTCGCCTTCCATGCTTACCCGTGGTTGATCCACCGGCTGACTTACCGCCGCGCCAACCACGACAACATCCACGTCCGCGGCTACAAGGAAGAGGGCACCATCACCACGCCTTTCGACATGACGGTTCTGAACGATCTGGACCGCTTCCATCTCGTGATGGACGCCATCGACCGGCTGCCGCAGACCGGCGACAAGGGCATCTACATTAAGCAGCAGCTCAAGGATAAGCTGATCGAGCACAAGCAGTACATCGCCAAGCACGGACAGGACATGCCAGAGATTCTTAACTGGAAATGGAGCAACCCCAAATGAATGGGCATAAGCTTATAGACACCACGATGGCGCTGGTCGCCGGCGACAAGGGCCTGCTGGCGATGGATGAAAGTAATGCAACCTGCAACAAACGATTTGCTGTGTTGGGGATTCCCCAGACAGAAGAGGCCCGGCGCGCCTGGCGGGAGTTGATTGTGACCACGCCCGGTCTGAGTGAATCCATTAGCGGCGCGATCCTCTTCGACGAGACGATCCGCCAGCAGAAAAAAGACGGCACTCCCTTTGTCAAAGCCCTCACCGATGCCGGAATCATTCCGGGCATCAAGGTTGACACAGGTGCAAAGGACTTGGCGGGGCATCCCGGAGAGAAAATAACAGAAGGTCTCGATGGGTTGCGCGACCGCCTGGCTGAATACTCACAAATGGGCGCCCGTTTTGCCAAATGGCGCGCGGTGATTACTATCTCCGGCGGCATCCCCAGCCGAGGCTGCATCGAGGCCAATGCGCATGCGTTGGCCCTTTACGCCGCGTTGTGCCAGGAAGCCGGACTGGTCCCTGTCGTCGAGCCGGAAGTGCTTATGGACGGCGACCACACTCTGGAGCGGTGCCGCGTGGTAACGGAGGAAGTCCTGCGAACGGTTTTCAACCAGCTTTACACGCAGCGGGTGATGCTGGAGGGTATGATCCTGAAGCCCAACATGGTGCTTCCAGGATTGACCTGCCCCAGGCAGGAAGGGGTGGACGAGGTGGCCGGCGCCACGGTGAGGAGTCTCTTGTGGACCGTCCCCGCTGCCGTTCCTGGGATTGCGTTCCTGTCGGGCGGCCAATCCGGTGAACTGGCCTCGGCCCGTTTGAATGCCATGAATGTTGCATCCAAGTCACGACTGCCCTGGGCGCTGGCGTTTTCGTTTGCCCGCGCCATCCAGCAACCGGCTTTGGAGATCTGGCAAGGCGAGGAGGCCTACGTGTCGGCGGCACAGCAGGCTCTGTATCATCGAGCCAGGTGCAATGGGGCTGCGCGCCGGGGCGAATACAGTGCCGCGATGGAAAGGACAGGAGCATGACGACAAGTATCCTGCAACTCTTGAAATCTGCGGCATAGCAAGGACAGGAGAATACTCATTATGGAACCCAATGCCGACCAGCACAAGACTCCCGAATCGAAGCCCGATGAGAAGGACGATCTTAAATCCCTTCCCATGCCGGAACTGCAGGCAAAATTGGAGTCGTCACCGGATGGCCTCAGTCAGGCCGAGGCGCAGAAACGGCTGACCCAATATGGGCCTAACGAGATCGAAGAAAAGAAAACCAATCCGTTCCTGAAATTCCTCACCTATTTTTGGGGTCCCATCCCGTGGATGATCGAAGCGGCCGTGATCCTTTCGGCGGTAGCCCGGCATTGGCCGGATTTTGCCATCATCCTCCTTCTGCTTCTGGCCAACGCCGTGGTAGGGTTCTGGGAAGAACACCAGGCGGGCAACGCCATCGCCGCGCTGAAGGCCAAGCTGGCGACCAAGGCTCGTGTGAAACGTGACGGGAAGTGGACCACCCCGGAGGCGCGTGAGCTTGTGCCGGGCGACGTCATCCGCCTGCGTCTGGGCGACATCGTGCCTGCGGATGCGCGCCTATTGGCGGGTGACGAGGTGGAGGTCGATCAGTCCGCGTTGACGGGAGAGTCGTTGCCAGCCACGCGAAAACCCGGCGAGGCGGTGTTTTCCGGTTCGATCATTCGTCAGGGTGAAATCGGCGCTATGGTGTACGCCACCGGTACGAACACCTATTTCGGTAAGACGGCGCAACTGGTGCAGGAGGCGCAAACCGTCAGCCACTTTCAACGCGCGGTGTTAAAGATCGGCGATTACCTGATCATCCTCGCGGTGACTATGGTGGCGGTGATTATTACCGTCGCGCTCTTCCGCGGCGACCCGATCCTCACCACGCTCCAGTTCGCCTTGGTGCTGACGGTGGCCGCGATTCCCGTGGCTATGCCTACGGTGCTGTCGGTTACGATGGCGGTCGGCGCACGCCTGCTGGCCAAAAAAGAGGCGATTGTGAGCCGGTTGGTGGCCATCGAGGAACTAGCGGGCGTGGATGTGCTTTGCGCGGACAAGACCGGCACCCTGACCCAGAACAAGTTGACGCTGGGCGATACGTTCGGCGTCAACAATGTCCCCGCGGAGCAAGTCATCCTCAATGGTGCGCTGGCGTCGCGCGCGGACAATAACGACACCATTGATCTGGCCGTTCTGGGCGGCCTGAAAGATAAGGAATCGTTAAAGGGTTATGAGGTGGTTCATTTCCAGCCGTTCGACCCCGTGCATAAACGCACCGAAGCAACCCTCAAGGGCACGGACGGAAAACAGTTCAAGGTGACCAAGGGCGCGCCGCAGGTGATCCTGGAGTTGTCGGCCAATGCCGGGCAGGTGAAGCCCGCCGTCGACAAGGCGGTCAACGAATTCGCGGCGCGCGGCTTTCGTTCGTTGGGCGTGGCTCGGGCCGACGGAGAAGGCCAATGGCAGTTTCTAGGCGTGTTACCCATGTTCGATCCGCCACGGGAGGATGCCAAGGCAACCATCGAGACCGCGCGACAGATGGGCGTTAAGATCAAGATGGTTACGGGCGATGCATTGGCCATCGCTCGGGAAACAGCCGGGAAATTGGGGCTGGGCACAAATATCCTCGACGCCGGCGGTCTGGGCGACGTAAAGCATCAGGAGACGGCGCCAGTGGCCGAGTCCATCGAGAAAGCGGACGGCTTCGCCCAGGTGTTCCCCGAACACAAGTTCCACATTGTAGACGTCCTGCAGCGTCGCGGCCACATCGTCGGCATGACGGGCGACGGGGTGAACGACGCTCCCGCGTTGAAGAAGGCCGACTGCGGCATCGCCGTTTCGGACGCTACGGACGCGGCGCGCGCGGCGGCGGACATCGTGCTGATGACGCCCGGCCTGTCGGTGATCATAGACGCGATCAAGGAGAGCCGGAAAATCTTCCAGCGGATGAACAGTTACGCGATCTACCGCATCACCGAAACACTGCGCGTGTTGTTGTTCATGACATTATCGATCCTGGTATTTAACTTTTATCCGGTGACCGCGGTGATGATCGTGATGCTGGCATTGCTCAATGACGGCGCGATCCTGTCCATTGCGTATGACAATGTTCACTACGAGGACAAGCCCGAGGCATGGAACATGCGCATGGTGCTGGGGATCTCCACGGTGCTCGGAGTTATCGGGGTCGTCTCCGCCTTTGGCTTGTTTTATCTCGGTGAGCGCGTCTTTCATCTCGACCGTGCGCACATCCAGACGCTGATGTATTTGAAGCTCTCCGTGGCCGGACATCTTACAATCTTTCTCACGCGCACGCGCGGCCCGCTCTGGTCCATACGCCCCGCGCGGATTTTATGGATAGCCGTGCTCGGCACGCAAATCATCGCGACGGTGATAGCGGTTTATGGGTTATTTATGACGCCCTTGGGCTGGGGTTGGGCCGGGTTCGTGTGGGGCTACGCGTTGCTGTGGTTCCTTTTGAATGACCGCGTGAAACTGCTCGCATATCGGGTGTTCGATCCCGCTGCCTCGCCACTGTTGGCCAAGACGCAGGTCGATGTGACCCCGCAGATCGCCACACGGGCCTATGAACTGTACGAGCGGCGAGGCCGCCAGGACGGTCGAGCAGATCAGGACTGGAGGCAGGCAGAGCGGGAGATTCGGAACGATGAACCCCGTAAATAAGCTGACGGGAACAGCGCGGGGGGTCTGAAGCCGACCATATCATTGCGGGCGATGGCGGCCGGCACAACCCCAATCCCGAGGAGGCGATCTGATGACATTACCCGGCAAAGTTGTGTTCCTGTTTGACGTGGACAATACTCTGCTGGACAATGACCGGGTGCAAAATGACCTAAGGAATCATCTTGAGCACGAGTTCGGAGCTGATACCCGGGACCGTTACTTCGCTATCCTGGAAGAGTTGTACGCGGAGCTTGGCTATGCGGACTACCTGGGTGCTTTGCAAGCCTACCGACTGGAGGACATGTGCGATCCGCGACTGCTGCTGATGTCTTCCTTTCTGGTGGATTATCCGTTTACAAACCGGTTGTATCCTGGTTCGCTTGCCGCCCTTGCCCATGTTCGCCCGTGGGGAACAACGGTCATCCTGTCCGATGGAGACGTGGTCTTCCAGCCGCGGAAAGTTCAACGATCGGGACTGTGGGAAGCGGTCGAGGGCCGTGTGCTGATCTACATCCACAAAGAGCAGATGTTGGAAGATGTCGAGAGGCGCTATCCAGCGAGGCATTATGTCATGGTGGACGATAAGCTGCGCATTCTGACAGCAATGAAAAAGATCTGGGGAGAAAGGCTAACGACTGTATGGCCCCGCCAGGGACATTATGCCCTCGACCCCAAAACCCTCGCTGCATATCCGCCTGCTGACCTCACGGTTGAGCGCATCGGAGATCTGGTCAATTACGACTTAAACGCATTGCTCTGCGACAATGCAGGTCGTCGAACCAAGACCTTCCGCAGGTATTAAGGAGTCCATAATTGAAGACATACTGTTCCGAAAATTTCCCCTGGAGGTTTGGCCATGGTTGAGACCAAGCTGGGGGTGCCCGGCAACATCCGCGCTTGCCTCTTCGACCTTGATGGTGTTCTCACGGAGACGGCGACGCTCCACGCCAAAGCATGGCAGCAAATGTTCGATGCCTTTCTATCCGCTCGCGCTCGATCGAGCGGACAGCCATTCGTCCCGTTCGACGTCGTCCGCGACTATGACTTGTACGTCGACGGCAAACCCCGCGAAGACGGAACACAGTCCTTCCTCGTCTCGCGCGGCATTGAACTTCCCGAAGGAACAGGCGACGATCCGGCAACGGCAGAGACCATCCATGGGCTCGCCAAACGCAAGAACGGCATCTTGCTCGCCTTAATGCGAGAACAGGGTGTAGAAGCATATCCTGGTTCGGTTCGATATGTACGCGCCGTCAAGAGCGCCGGTCTGCGCACCGCGGTGGTGTCCTCGAGCGAGAACTGTCACGAGATGCTCATTGCCTCCGGAATCCAGGATCTGTTCGACGTCCGCATCGACGGCGTCGTCGCTGCCGAGCAGCACCTCGCAGGCAAACCGGCGCCGGATACCTTTCTCGCGGCGGCCCGCGCTCTCGGCGTCACTCCCGCCCAGGCGGCGGTCTTCGAGGACGCCCTTGCCGGTGTAGCAGCGGGTCATGCGGGCCGGTTCGGCTTGGTCGTGGGCGTAGACCGCGTGGGCCAGGCCCATGAGCTTCGCCGTCACGGCGCGGACGTCGTGGTTACCGACTTAGCCGCGCTCCTGGAGGCGACATGATCCTGCATCCAGCCTTTCGAGTCGAGCCGTGGGCACTCCACGAGACCGAACTGCACCTCGACCTCCTGGCTCAGAGCGAGTCGCTTTTCGCACTGTCCAACGGCCACATAGGTTTACGGGGCAACCTAGATGAGGGTGAACCCTGCGGGCTGTCCGGCACATACTTGAACGGATTCTACGAGTTGCGACCTTTGCCCTACGCTGAGTCCCAATACGGATCACCGGAGTCGAGCCAGACTCTCGTCAATGTGACCAATGGAAAGCTGATTCGCGTGCTCATCGACGATGAGCCCTTCGACATCCGTTACGGTGTGCTTAGGAGCCATGACCGCTTACTCGATTTTCGCGCTGGGACGTTGGCGCGGACGGCCGAATGGACCTCTCCGGCTGGACGCACGGTGCGCATTACGTCACTCAGGTTCGTCTCCTTCACGCACAGATCGATCGTCGGCATCAGCTTTGAGCTGGAACCGCTCGACGGACCAGCCAACATCGTCGTGCAGTCTGAACTTATCGCCAACGAGCAGTCACAATCTGTCGCCGCAGATCCGCGCGTCGCCGGCGCGCTCGAATCGCCCCTCCAGCCCGAGGAACACCTGTCACGAGAGACGGAGGCGGTGCTGATCCATCGGACCCGACGCAGCGGCCTGCGCATGGCGGCGGCGATGGATCACATCATCAGCGGCACTTCTAAAGTGCGTATCGCGACGGAGACTTCGCCCGACTCAGCTCGCGTCGTCGTCACCGACGCGCTCGAACCCGGACAGCGCTTGCGCCTGGTTAAGCTGGTGGCCTACGGCTGGTCCATCGAGCGCACCGTGCCGGCGCTGCGCGATCAGGTTGCCGCCGCCCTCGCGGCGGCTCGTCAGGCTGGATGGGACGATCTGCTCGCCGACCAGCGGCGATACCTCGAAGACTTTTGGGCACGCGCCGATGTCGAGATCAGCGGCGATCCAGAGTTGCAACAAGCGGTGCGCTTTGCGCTGTTCCACGTACTCCAGGCCGGAGCGCGGGCCGAGAGGCGCGCCATTCCCGCCAAGGGACTGACGGGCACAGGTTACGACGGCCACTCGTTCTGGGACACTGAGATGTTTGTCCTGCCTGTCCTGACGTACACAATACCGACTGCTGCGGCCGACACGTTGAGCTGGCGCCATTCGACGATTCCCGCTGCGCAGCAGCGCGCGCAGGAGTTGGGCCTGGCCGGCGCCGCCTTTCCGTGGCGCACCATCCACGGCGAGGAATGCTCAGGCTACTGGCCCGCTGGAACCGCTGCCTTTCACGTCAACGCCGACATCGCCGATGCCGTGATTCGCCATGTCGACGCAACTGGCGACGAAACCTTCGAGCGTGATATCGGCATTGACATCCTCGTGCAGACGGCACGACTCTGGCGCTCCCTAGGCCACCACGACCTGCAGGGCCGCTTCCGCATTGATGGCGTGACCGGACCCGACGAGTACAGCGCCCTGGCCGACAACAACGTCTACACCAACCTGATGGCGGCGCGAAACTTCGTCGGTGCGGCTGGCGTCTGCGAGCACCATCAGGACAAGGCACGCGAGCTTGGCGTGACGCCCGAGGAGATGGCCGAGTGGCGCGCCGCCGCCGATCGCATCTTCATTCCCTACGACCAGCGGCTAGGCGTACACCCGCAGGCTGAAGGCTTCACAGACCACGAGATGTGGGATTTCACCGAGACAAAACCAGACCAGTATCCGCTGATGCTGCATTTCCATTATTTCGATCTCTACCGCAAGCAGGTTGTGAAGCAGCCCGACCTCGTTCTGGCCATGCAGCTCTGCGGCGATGCATTCACCGATGAGCAAAAGGCGCGCAACTTCGATTACTACGAGCGGATCACAGTGCGCGACTCGTCGCTTTCGGCGTGCACTCAGGCGGTGCTCGCGGCCGAGGTTGGGCACCTCCGTCTCGCGCTCGACTACGCCGCCGAGGCCGCGCTCATGGACCTGCAGGATCTTGAGCACAATGCACGAGATGGTCTGCACATCGCGTCGCTGGCAGGGACGTGGATCGCACTGGTGAATGGCTTTGGCGGCATGCGCGATCACGCCGGCGTGCTGTCGTTCGCGCCCCGGTTGCCGGATGGCCTAACGTCGCTGTCCTTCTCCATCGTGCGTCGCAAGCTTTGTCTTCGCGTTGAGGTGACCGCGAGCGCGGCCACTTACCGGCTGACGAAGGGCACGGGGACGCTACAGCTCATACATCACGGAGAACTATTGACGCTGAACGACTCCGATCCAATCGAGCGGCCGATTCCGGCGTCGCTGCTGCGTGAGTCATCCGCGCAGCCTCCCGGCCGGGAGCCGCGGCGGCGCTCGCCTGGAGGGGTATCTCGGTGACAGTCGCATCATCCCCGAACTGGAGAGCCGAGAGGAACCCTGGCTCGGCCATGATAGTTCAAAGAACACCCTGATCCGGCACTACCGGAAGCTCAAGGAGGTCTCCCAATGACTGTCGGCTTGCCCAAGTGGGGGAATCGCCACCGATCTCGGTGGGTTTGGTTTGAAGGGGTTATAAGCCGCTTTTGAAGTCATTCGAATGGGGAGGTCAGGAGGGTTGGAAACAGTAAATCGGGCCGCAGGCATCAGGAGGGCCGGTCGGATTGCGCCGGTAAATTCGGTCCCTGCTCTGTCTAATTATTGGATTTTCTTGAAAGACAATGTTTTCGAATCTGGAAAGGTGATGTGAATGACGTCATTTTCAATGGCGCCCACAATGACTCCACCTCCTTTGGTGTTAACTCGAAACTCACCGCCCTTGATATACCATGAGAAAGGGACTTCTTCGTCGCCCACTCTCCAGATGCCGGCTCCATTAGCTTTGACTTCCAGGACGGTTGCGGCCTGCTTTTGCGAGTCTTTTACCTCTGCCTTGTAGGTACCGATAAACTGTTCGTTTGATCCGCATGAAACCATGAGGATCAATAGCAGGCATAGTGGAAGAAGTCGCACACGATTATTTGATCTTAATTGCATCGGCATTGCACAGTCCCTATTGCGAAGCAACAGTATGAGTAATCCTGATTTTTGCAGGATCTGCCAGTCCTCCCCTGCGGAACATGAAGAGCCGATCAAAATAATAGATCTGGATGGTGAAGATCAGCATAACGACATTTTCAGTGATCTTTTTCCAGCCGATGGGTTCACCCACCGTATCGTAGCACCCGCAAGTTATTGGCGCACCCCAGTGCATGTTGATCAGGATCATGATATTGAACAGGATGATCATGGATCCAATGAGGATTGCGGAAGCTCTCGACAGGAACCCGATGATCAGGAATAGACCACAGACAAACTCGATCCACGGCAAAATTACAACCCCCAGATTGAGGAACCAGTAGGGCACGAGCCGGTAGTTCGCCGCTGCTTCGGCAAACTGAGCCGGGTATGGAATCTTGCTCGTGCTCGCATAGAGGAAAAAACAGCCCACGTATATCCTGAGCGCAAAAGCCGTGTACTTGCTCGTAGCGATTCGTTTGAGATACGACCAGATCATTTCTTTGCCTTCTCCGCCACCGGATACCCCATGGCCTCCCAGGCCGTTAATCCCCCCTCCAGAATCCTTACGTTTCTGTAACCACGGAGAAGCAGTTTATCGGCAATCTCGAGATCATAGGCTTTACTAACCGTTTCACCGTACACTACGATCTTCTTTTCCTTGTCCACTTCGGCGAAGCTCATCAGGTAAACAATATCGAAGACCCCCAGGGGGATGTTGACAGCTCCCTCGATATGGCGTTGTTGATAAAAGTTGGCCGGCATGGCGTCCAGGATGAGCGTTTCACCGTGCTTAATCTCTTCCATGGCCTCGGAAGGGCTGATCCCGGGAATGGAGCTTCTGTCAGGAAATTCAGGGAAAAGAGGTATCCCGTTGGGATTGGTAGTGTTGAAAACCACCGCAAGAACAATACTGATTGCGATGACCAGAAAAAAATCGACCCAGGACATCCTGGAGGCTTTGTAGGCTTTGAGGGCTGCCGCATCAAGGCGTTCGTCGTCCCTGAGAAGCCAGCGCTTCATCTCTTTGACGAATACTTTGGAGATTGCAGGAAAGTCCCTCAATATACGGTCAAACTGACCCTTCGAGAGGACCATCAAATGTGTTTCTTCCAAGACCTCTATATCGGCGGACATCGGTTCGCCCGTAAGGAGCGCCATTTCGCCAAAAGTATCTCCCGGCCCCTGGATGGAAAGGTTAACCTCCACTCCTTTTTCATTTCTTCCATAGATCCTAACGCTGCCGGAACTGATAATGTAGATGCTGTCTCCAGGATCGCCCTGCCTGTGGATGATAGTATGTTGCGGCACTACCACATCCTGAACCGCCAGGGCGATTGCATTCAGTGCTTTTCGCGGTAAGATCCGGAAGACCGGGCTTCTCTTCAGGATGTTCACTTTGTTATCGTTTTCAGTCATTGTCTCTACTGCTTCTTGAGGTTCTCTCTCAGAGCTTTTAGAAGTCCGTCAAAATCCTCGATTTCCCCGCAGTGGCTCCAAAGCACCTCGCCGCCAGACGTTACCAGGACCGTGGCAGGCGTTTTACTAACTCTTGCACCCAGGGCAATGGCAAAATGTTCGTCAGGGATTAATGGAAACGACACCTTGAAGTTCTTCCGGAAAGCATCAGTTTGCTTTTTATCGTTTCCAGCGCATATCCCGATGATCTTCACGTTTCCGGCCAACTCAGCGTTGTTCTGGACCACCTGGTAGAGCCTGTTCATTACAGGTGCGTTCGCCTCGCAGTGAGAGCATAAGGCGTTCATGACCTCGATAAGGACAAGTTTTGCACCTACCTGGGAGATGGTGTAAGGCTCCGTTGCGGTCAGGCCTAATGCCGCTAACTTAAGAGAAATTCCTGTCCTTTCGCATCCTTATGAATTTTCGGTATTGGCACAGGAGACACTTTTCCGTACTTACATTTACAGCTTGGGCGACGCTTCTGCGGGCCG
>Ga0209517_10002443_pt1 | contig 26226 bp, 17 predicted proteins | sample PeaSoiMetSII2010_FD_187695 | JGI IMG/M metagenome (GOLD analysis project Ga0209517, IMG submission 187695) | Peat soil microbial communities from Weissenstadt, Germany - SII-2010 (SPAdes) (version 2) | ecosystem: Environmental > Terrestrial > Soil > Wetlands > Peat | place: Germany... | reverse complement strand
GAGCACCATGGAATCGGAGCGGTCGTAGAAGGTGGGGCGGTCGAGGTGGTCGAGCGCGGCGCGCTGGGTGTCGCGGAGATAGTGCAGGATGGCGCCGGCGGCGCCGACAGCGGCGGGGCGGTTGGCCAGGCCGCACCCATCGAGCGAGAGCAGCCCGAAGTGATCGCGGAGGGTGCGGCCGGCGTAATCGGCGGTGAAGAGCCAGTCTTCCAGCTCAGTGCGGACGAAGCGTGGACCGGCGCGGTCCTGGCCGGCGAGCAGCGGCAGGTCTCCGGGAAACAGGACCTCGCGAGCGCCCAGGTGTTCGAGCGCGCCGGCCACTTCGGCGGGCGCCATCTCGGTGACGCGGAATTCGCCTGTGGAGATATCCACGTGGGCCACGGCGGAGCGGGCGTCGACGCATGAGACAGCGGCGAGGTAGTTGTTCTCGCGCGAGCGCACCAGGTTGGCGTCCATGGCGGTGCCCGGCGTGACGATGCGGGTAATCTCGCGCTTGACCAGCTTCTTGGCGAGGCGCGGATCCTCCATCTGGTCGCAGATGGCAACGCGATAGCCTTTTTGAATGAGGCGCGCGATGTAGCCTTCGGCGGCGTGGTAGGGGACGCCGCACATGGGGATGGCCGCGCCCTTCTCCTTGTTGCGCGCGGTGAGCGTGATCTCGAGTTCGCGGGCGGCAGTGACGGCATCCTCGAAGAACAACTCGAAGAAATCGCCCAGGCGGAACATGAGCAGGGCTTGGGGCACCTGCTGCTTGATGCTGTTGTACTGCCGCATGAGCGGGGTGGAGGCGTCAGTCATGAGGAGCACTCGTCTCTAGTACGCTGACCGCGAGATTCGGTGCGAATGCGAAACCGCTCCCTCACCGTCGCGGCTTTGTTCGGAGCCCCGACCGTGAGGGAGGGGTTTCCATACAAGGCATTGCTACGCGTAGATACCTCGCAGCTTGATGGCGTCGGCGACGCGGTCGAGGGCGAGCATGTAGGCGGCGATGCGGTTGTTGACGTTGTGGGCCTGAGCGTACTGCACCACGGCAGCGAAGCTCTCCACCATGATCTCTTCGAGGCGCTGATTCACCACTTGCTCGTTCCAGAAGAAGCCCTGGCGGTCCTGCACCCATTCGAAATAGGAGACGGTTACGCCGCCCGCATTGGCCAGAATGTCGGGAATGACGAAGACCTTCTTTTCGGCGAGAATCTCGTCGGCCAGCGGCGTGGTGGGGCCGTTGGCGCCCTCGCAGAGAATTTTGCAGCGCAACCGGTCGGCGTTCCCCGAGTGGACCACGTTCTCGGTGGCGGCGGGAAGCAGGACGTCGCACGGGAGGAACATGGCCTCGCCCTTGTCCATCTCTTCGCCGCCGGAGAAGCCGGTGATGGAGCCGGTCTCCTTGCGGTGCTGCTGGAGCGCGGCGATGTCCAGGCCGTGCGGATTGTAGACCGCGCCGTCGTACTCCACGATGCACATGATCTTGAAGCCGGTGGCGCTCATCAGCTTGGCCGCCATACCGCCGACGTTGCCGAATCCCTGAATGACCACGCGGCAGTTCTCGGGAGCGATGCCCAGCTTTGCCAGCGCCTGGAGGCTGACGATCATGCAGCCGCGCCCGGTGGCCTCGGGACGGCCGCGCGACCCACCCAGCGACATCGGTTTCCCGGTGACCACCGCGGTGACCGTGTGGCGCGCGTGCATGGAGTAGGTGTCCATGATCCACGCCATCACTTTCTCATTGGTGTTGACGTCGGGCGCGGGGACGTCGCGTTCCGGGCCGATGAAGTCAAAGATCTCGGCGGTGTAGCGGCGGGTGAGCTTTTCAAGCTCGGCATCGGAGAGGATGTTGGGATTGCAGATGACGCCGCCCTTACCGCCGCCGAAGGGAATGTTGACGACGGCGCATTTCCAGGTCATCCAGGAGGCCAGCGCGCGGACCTCGTCGAGGGTGACGTCGGGTGCGAAGCGGATGCCGCCTTTGGCCGGCCCGCGGGCGACGGAGTGCTGCACGCGATAGCCGGTGAAGACTTCGAGGCGGCCATCGTCGAGCTGGACGGGGATGTGGACGGTGATCTCCCTGGCGGAAGTTCCCAGCACCTTGCGCATGCCGTCATCGAGCTTGAGGCGCGAGGCGGCTTCGTCGAAGCGGGCGGCGGCGGCGAGCCAGGGATTGGTTTCGTTTGCTTGAGAGATGGAAATGGTCGGGGTCAACGTGGCCACGATGGGAGCCTCCGGTTACATTATGCCAGTGTGGAGACGGGCGATGCCGCTCGCGAACAAGGGGGTAGGGGTTGGGATCTGGGGGTTGGGGGACCAGTTCTTCCAGTTGCTGGAAGAGGGCGTTGAGCTAGTGCCGACGCGCTGTTTTACGACCTGAACCGCTTGGGAGAGCGGCACCTGCTCATCTGCGTTGCGGCCGGTGCCGACCTCGGCTCTGGCACGATCCCCCGTCCCCACAATTCGGTTATTCGGTTATGATGAACGGCATCATGCGAAAAACCGCGCTCTGCCTCCTTTTCGCCCTTGCTCTGGGCGCTGCCGACAAGAAGCCGGCCAAGCCCGCGGCTGCCGTGGTTGCCGCCCCTCAGAAAATCGATGCTGCCTACACCGCCAGGATCAAGGAGTACACCACCGAGCCCTTCTTTCTGACCGAACTGGTCGACCACCTGCCCGCATCCGATACCGTGCCCTCCCCGGAGAAAGTGCTGGGCTATGTCATCGGCACACCCAACAAGCTCACCTACACCAAGGACATCAACCGCTACATGCGCGAGCTGGAGAAGGCGTCCAAGCGCGTCAAGGTCTTCTCCATCGGCCGCTCCGAAGAGGGCCGCGAAATGCTCCTGGTCGCCGTCTCCGATGAGGCCAATATCGCTAAGCTCGATCGTTATAAAGAAATCACCGCCCGGCTCGCCGACCCGCGCAAGACCACGCAGCAGGAAGCCGGCCAGTTGATCGCCGAGGGCCTGCCCTTCTACTGGGCGTCGGGCAGCATCCATTCCACCGAGACCGGATCGCCCGAGATGCTGATGGAGCTGGCCTACCGCGTCGCGGTGGAAGATTCGCCGCTCATTCAGAACATCCGCAAGAACTCCATCGTGCTGATCACGCCGGTCAGTGAGGTGGATGGCCGCGACCGCGAGGTCGACGTCTACAACTACCGCAAGGAAAACCCCGGGAAACCGGCGCCCAACCTGGTCTACTGGGGCAAGTACGTGGCGCACGACAACAACCGCGATGGCATCGGCATGGCCCTGGCGCTCAGCCGCAACATGATGGGCGCGTTTCTCCAATACCACCCCACGGTGCTGCACGATCTGCACGAATCGGTGCCGTTCCTCTATGTCTCCACCGGCATGGGCCCCTACAACGCGTGGCTCGACCCGCTGGTGATCGACGAGTGGCAGACGATGGCCTACGTGGATATCGAGGCGCTGACCAAGCGCGGCGTTCCGGGTGTCTGGACGCACGGCTACTACGATGGATGGGCGCCCAACTACATGTTCTATATCGCCAACGGGCACAACTCCATCGGGCGGTTCTACGAGACCTTCGGCGGCGGCGGCGCCGACACTGGCGAGCGCACCGTGCCGGCCGCGAGCACCAGCCGCACCTGGTTTCGTCCCAATCCGCCTCTGCCGCGCGTAAACTGGTCGATCCGCAACAACATCAACCTCCAGGAAAGCGGCATCCTGTTTGCGATGAACAACGTCGCCGACCACCGTCAGGAGTTTCTCGGCAACTTCTACCTGAAGAGCAAGCGCAGCGTGGACAAGGCCAAGAACGAAGGTCCGGCGGCCTGGGTGATTCCCGGCGACGACCCCCGCCCGGGCCAGGCCGCGGAAGTCGTCAACCTCCTGCGATTGCAGGGCGTGGAAGTGGACCGTCTGAACGGCGACACCGAGGTGGCCGTCAGCGCCGATGGGAAGAAGCAGAAGTTCCCCGCCGGAAGTTACGTGGTCCGCATGGATCAGCCCTACAGCCGCATGGCGGACATGCTGCTCGACACGCAGTTCTACAACATCAACGATCCGCCGCCCTACGATGACACCGGCTGGACCATGGGCCCCATGCACAACGTCACCACCGTGCGCGTGACCAAGACCGATATTCTGCAATCGCCGATGACCGTACTCACCGAGGCGGCCAAGCCGCAGGGCAAAGTCGCCGGGTCGGGCGCCGCGGCGGCATACCTGATCAACCACAATGCCGACAACACACTCGCGACGTTCCGTTTCCGCCTGAAGGACATCAAGATGTTCGCGGCCGAAGATGCGTTCAAGGATGGCGACCGCAGTTTCAACCCCGGCTCGTTCATCGTCAAGAGCGAAGGAAACCCTGGCGATCTTCGCGCGCGCCTGGAGACTGCCGCTTCGGCCACCGGCGTCACGGCCTTCGCCGCGTCCGCGGTTCCCAGCGTGGCCATGCACGAGCTGGCGGCGCCGCGCATCGCGCTGGTACACACCTGGACCAGCACCCAGACCGAAGGCTGGTACCGCGTGGCATTCGACCAGTTGCAGATTCCCTACGACTACATCTCCGATCGGAAGCTGCGCGACACCGCCGACCTGCGCGCCAAGTATGATGTCATCGTGTTCGGGCCGGTAGGCGGCACGGCGCAGCGCATCGTCAACGGCATGCCGATGCGGGGCGACCCGGTGCCGTTTAAGAAATCGGCCCTCACGCCCAACCTCGGCGATGCGCCGGACCAGACCGACGACATGCGCGGCGGCATGGAGTTGCAGGGGCTGCTCAACGTGACCCGGTTCATCGATGCCGGCGGCCTGTTCGTCACCATCACCGGGAACGCTTCGATTCCGATCGACTATGGCATTATCGAGGGCGTCACCATCGCCAATTCCGCCGACCTGCACGCGCGCGGCAGCGTGCTCGGCGCCAGCATCGCGGATAAGCGAAGTCCCATCGCGTACGGCTATGGCGACAAGCTGGCGGTGTACTTCAACCAGGCGCCCATCTTCTCCGTGGCGGCCGGAGGATTCGGCGGCGGACGCGGCGCGGGCGGCGGCGGAGGTGGTGGTGGCGGCGGCCGCGGCGGACGAGGTGGAGCGGGAGCGGCGGCGGCGCCGGGAGAGGTCAATCGGCCCAGCGGCCGCGGCCGGCCGGAGGAGCAGGATACTCCGCAGGGCCGTCCGTTGGAGATGGCCTCCCCACCGCGCGGCCAGGCGCAAGCCGGCGAAGATTCCACCCTGGGAGATGTGGGAGGCGGAGGCCGCGGCGCGGCCCCGCTGCCGCCCGAGTTGCGTCCGCGCATCGTGGTCCGGTTCGCCCCCGAGAACGAGCTGTTCGTCTCCGGCATGTTGGCCGGAGGGCGGGCGCTTGCCAATTCACCCGCGGTGGTCGACGTGCCGCGCGGCAAAGGCCACGTGCTGCTGTTCGCCAACAATCCCATGTGGCGCAATGAGACGCAAGGCAGCTATTTCCTGCTGTTCAACGCCATGCTCAATTACGACCACTTGAGCGCTGGCGTGCAAGCCGCTCCCGCGGGCGGACGCGGCGGACCGCGCGGCGGCGGCCAGTAAGGCCCTGTCTACAAACAACCGCTCCCTCACGGCCACAAAGGAAGCGGGAGAATATCCTGCACCGGCTTGGCTCGGCTCACCGCCTCGTGGAATCCGATGGTCAGTGTGCCCGCGGTGTGCAACACCTCAACGATCGGGGTCGTCACCTGCGAGACCAGTTGGGCGACCGAAAAGCGCGACGCGCCATCCTGCAAGAGTCAGCAGGTTCGAATTCAGTCTGTGGACGGCCGACGCGTTAGCCTGATTCTCAGAAGCCTGCTGAGCTTCATGGCCGAATTCTACCCTGTGGTAACGTCAGAGTCATGCCCATCGAAGGCGCGAGCGTCGTCAGCCAGTGGACACCCGATTCCTGGCGGCAACGGCCCGCCCTCCAGCAGCCCGAGTATCCCGACGCCGCCGCGCTCGAGCGCGTGCTGGCCGAGTTGTGCCAGATGCCACCGCTGGTGACCAGTTGGGAAATCATGGACCTGCGCGGCCAGCTCGCGGAAGCCACCGCCGGCGCCCGCTTCGTGCTCCAGGGCGGCGATTGCGCCGAGCGTTTCGTCGATTGCACGTCCACCCGCATCACCAACACGCTGAAGGTGCTGCTGCAGATGAGCCTGGTGCTGGTGGTCGGCGCCCAAAAACCGGTGACCCGCATCGGGCGCTTTGCCGGACAGTACGCCAAGCCGCGGTCCGCCGGCGAGGAGACCCGCAACGGTATTCGCCTGCCCTCCTATCGCGGCGACATCATCAACCGCCCGGAGTTCACCGCCGAGGCCCGCACGCCCGACCCGCAGCTCCTGCTGCGCGGATATGAGCGCGCGGCCCTCGCCCTGAATTTCATTCGCGCCCTGGTCAAAGGCGGCTTCGCCGACCTGCACCATCCCGAATACTTCGACCTCGACTGGGCCCGGCACTCGCCGCTCGCTGACGACTACCACCACATGGCGCAGACCATCAGCGACGCCCTGCGCTTCATGGAACATGTGCTCGGCGTGCGCGCCGGCGACAGCGACCTCATCGACTTCTTCACTTCCCACGAGGCCTTGCACCTGGACTACGAGTCCGCGCAGACGCGCCGCGTGCCGCGCCGTCCCGGCTGCTTCAATCTCACCACGCATTTCCCCTGGGTGGGGCTTCGCACCAGTGATCCCGACGGCGCCCATATCGAATACGTCCGCGGCATCCAAAACCCGGTGGGCGTGAAAGTGGGCCCGGAGTTCACGCGCGAACAGGTGGCGCGATGGATCGACGCCCTCGACCCCGATCGCCAGCCCGGCCGCCTGACCCTGATCCATCGCTTTGGCGCCTCGCGGATCGCGGACTCACTGCCGGCCCTGATCGAATCGGTCCGCGCCGAAGGGGGGCTGGTCCTGTGGATCTGCGACCCGATGCACGGCAACACCAAGCTGACCGCGGGCGGGGTGAAGACGCGCCACTTCGAGGACATCCAATCCGAGGTGGAGCAGGCCTTCGACATCCACCGCAAAATGGGCGGCGCGCTCGGCGGCGTGCACATCGAGCTCACCGGCGAAAACGTGACCGAATGCATCGGCGGCGCGCGCGGCCAGGGCGAAGAGGATCTCGCGCGGGCCTATGAATCCGAGGTTGACCCGCGGCTCAACTACGAGCAGTCGCTGGAGCTGGCCTTCCTGATTGCGCGCAAAATGAGGAACGAGGCGGGGTAGTCGGAGGTGGGGCAGGCGCCCCGGTTTGCGGGTCCGTTCCGGATTTCGCCTGCCAATGTTGCGGTCCTCCGTTGCGATAGACTTGTGAGGCAAGTCATGTCACTTTCCGCCGGCGACAAACTCGGCCCTTACGAGATTCTCGGCCCGCTCGGCGCTGGCGGGATGGGCGAGGTGTATCGCGCCCGCGACACGAAGCTGAAGCGCGAAGTGGCGCTCAAAGCGTTGCCCGAAGCCTTCGCCCGCGACCCCGACCGCATGGCCCGCTTCCAGCGCGAGGCGGAAGTGCTGGCCTCCCTCAACCATCCGAACATCGCGCATATCTACGGCGTGGAAGAGTGCGCCTTCGTCATGGAGCTGGTCGAGGGCGAAACGCTCACGCAGATCGTCGCGCGAGGCCCGTTGCCGGTGGAGACGGCGCTCGACTACGCGAAGCAGATGGCCGACGCGCTCGAAGCCGCGCACGAAAAGGGCGTCGTGCATCGCGACGTGAAACCGGCCAACGTGATGCTCACCGCCGCGGGCCTGATAAAGGTGCTGGACTTCGGCCTGGCGGCAGTGATGCAAGGCCCGGCCTCCAGCGCCGGCGATCGCACCAACTCTCCGACCCTCACCATGCGAGCGACGGAAATGGGCGTGATCATGGGCACCGCCGGATACATGTCGCCGGAGCAGGCGGCGGGCAAAGCGGTGGACAAGCGCGCCGACATCTGGTCCTTCGGCGTGGTGCTCTGGGAAATGCTGACGGGCCAACGCCTGTTCGAGGGCGAAACCATGTCGCACACGCTGGCCGATGTGCTGCGCGCCCCCATCGAGTTCGACAGGCTGCCGAAGAAAACGCCCGCGGCGATCCGCGAATTGGTGAAGCGCTGCCTGGATCGCGACGTGAAGACCCGGCTGCGGGACATCGGCGAGGCGCGGGTGGCGATTCAAAGGTGGTTGGCGAATCCGGTGAGCGCGGAGATCGCTCCCGCACGGCCACGAATGGGCTGGGTGGCAATCGCTGTTGCGGTAGTCGCGGTCGCGTTTGCCGCGGCGATCGCGTTGGTCCACTTCCGGGAGGAACCACCGGTGGCGGAAACGGCGCGCTTCGAGATCGCCCCGCCTCCAAGCGCCCAGTTCACATGCTGCCTCAGCATCTCCCCCGACGGGCGCAAGATCGTGTTCACCGCCCAGAAAAGCACGGACGCCCGGCCCAATCTGTGGGTTCGCGCGCTGGATGCCGTCGAGGCTAAGGTTCTCGTCCAAAACGTCACCGGAGGGCTTACCCTCCCCGACCCCTTCTGGTCTCCGGACAGCCAGTTCGTCGCGATTAGTACCAACGGAAAACTCAAGAAGGTCGAAGCTTCCGGAGGCCCCGCGCAAACCATCTGCGACACGCCGCCCGGTTTTGTGGGCGGGGCTTGGAACCCGGACGGCGTGATCATCACCGGCGGCACGGGTGGGTTGATCCGGGTCCCGGCGGCCGGGGGTGAGCCCTCGCCGCTCACCACGCTCGACCCCTCGCGCCAGGAGCGCGATCATATCGGGCCCGCCTTCCTGCCGGACGGGCGGCACTTCCTTTATCTGCGCCGCTCGGATCGCGGCCAGAACAACGGCATTTACGTGGGGTCGCTGGACGCGAAACCGGAGCAGCAGGACACCCGGCGTTTGCTGGCCGCCGACCTGCCTGCCGTTTATGCAGCTTCGCCGGGCGCGAGCACTGGACACATTCTGTTCCTCCGCGAGAATACTCTCATGGCCCAGCCCTTCGACGCCGGCAAAATGGCGCTGGCGGGCGATGCGGTTCCAGTCGGCGAGTCGGTCCAAGGACATGGAGCATTCGCGGTCTCCACGACCGGAACCTTGATCTACCGGACCGGGGCGGCCGGGGCGAACCGGTGGCTCACGTGGTTTGACCGGCAGGGGAAGACTCTCGGCCAGTTGGGCGACCCAGCCGACTACGGCGCCTCGCTGGCCTTGTCCCCTGATGGAACCCGCGTGGCCAGCACGCGTGGTCCATCAGCAACCAGCGATATCTGGCTGGTGGATTCGCGCGGCGTGAGCAGCCGTTTCACGTTTGACCCGGCTTCCGACAGGGAACCGATCTGGTCGCCGGATGGGACTCGCATCATCTTCGCTTCCAACCGAGCCGGGCATTACGACCTTTACCAGAAGCCGGCGAATCTGGCGGGCGATGACGCGCTGGTGCTCAAATCGGACGAGGACAAGTACCCGGCCAGTTGGTCCCGCGACGGCCATTTCTTGATCTTTTGGGCAGTCAATCCGATAACGCATGCGGATCTGTGGGTGCTGCCGGAACCGGCCGGCGGCCCCGGCGACCATCAGCCGGTTCCCTGGCTTCGCACCGAGTTCAACGAAAGAGATGGCAGGTTTTCCCCCGACGGCCACTGGATCGCCTACCTGTCGGACGAGTCCGGACGATACGAGGTCTATGTGCGGCCGTTCATGCCTGGGAATTCTCCAGCGGGAAAATGGCAAGTTTCCAAGGACGGCGCATCGCCGTTGACACCCAGGTGGCGCTCCGATGGGAAGGAGCTGTTCTTCTCGAATACGACCGGAATCTTGATGGCCGTCGAGGTGAGTACAACGCCGGTGTTCCATTCCGGAAACCCAGAGCCATCGTTCCGATTGCCGGGGGTATGGGATGTAACGGGGGACGGCAAACGGTTCGTGGGCCCAGCGGAAGCGGCTGGAGACTCCGCGCCCGTGACCATCAAAGTGGCGCTGAACTGGGCCGCTCGCCTGACACCCGCGCCGCGATGAGCGTCAGGTCGTCCGCTTGCCGCCGGCCGCGCGCGTGATTGCGGACTGCGTTGACGACGGATTCGCACACCTCCGTCGCCGTCCCGTGCCGCGATTGCCGAAACGCTTCGAGCAGCCCTTCATCCGCGAAGTCGCGATCGTTTTCGTCGGTCGCCTCCGGAATGCCGTCGCTGAAAATCAGCAGCCAGTCGCCGGGCAGAAGCTCGATGCGCTTTTCGACCGCGGGCAAAACCGGCGGCATGGCGACCGGCGGCGTCAGGCTGTCCAGGCGAAGGCAGGCGCCATGGCGAATCACCATCGGCGGATAATGGCCGGCATTGGCGTAGTCGAGGACGCGAGTCGCCGGGTCGTAGACTCCGTAGAAGACGGTGGCATACCGGTCGGCGGTGGTGGTCTCGAACAGCAGGCCATTGATCCGGGCGAGGAGTTCGCCACAGCTTTCGCCAGTATTGGCGCCCGTATTGGAGCGAACCGCCGCGTGCAGCGACGCTCCCAGCAGGGCGGCGGACATTCCCTTCCCGGAGACATCCGCCAGCAGCATGCCGAGCCGGCCTTCGGCGAGCGGCAGGAAATCGTAATAGTCGCCGCTGACGCCGCGCGCGGGCCGGCAGACCCCGGCATAATCCAGCCCCGGCACCGCAGGCAAGACGCGCGGGAACAGCCCCCGCTGCACCTTTTCGGCCATTTTCAGCTCGCCCGCCAGGCGCTCTTCATCGAGCAGGTGCTCCTGCTCGTGGCGCAACAGCGCGCGGACCCGCGCGAGCAGCTCGCGCAGCGAGAACGGCTTGCTGACGTAATCGTTGGCGCCGAGGTCCAGGCCCAGCACGCGATCGCCCTCCTGCGAGCGCGCCGAGAGCATCAGGATGGGCGCGTTGAATCCCTCCCCGCGCACCCGCCGGCAGAGATCGTACCCGTTGAGCTTGGGCAGCATCAGGTCGAGGATCACGAGGTCGGGCGTGTGCTCGCACAGCGAGCGGTATCCGGCCTCCCCGTCGGTAGCGGTCAGGACCTGGTGCGACTCGAACTCCAGGTTGTCCCGCAGGCCGCAGAGGATGGCCGGATCGTCTTCGACAATGAGAATGCGGCTCATGAGATCGCTCTACTTCGCCGCCGGCTGTTTGGGCTCGAAGTTCTCCAGCATCCACACCTCCGAACCGGTGAGGGCTTGCGCGATGATCTTTTTCCCGTCCGGGCTGATGATCAGGTCTCCTCTTTCCTTGCGGACGCTGGGGAAATCGCCGATCCGTTCCGGCCGGCCGCCAGCCGTCGACACGCGGAACAGACTATGTCTCCCCGCGGTATCCACGTCATGATAGAGGAGCCACTTTCCATCCGGCGTGAAGACCATCTGCGTCGGGCTGAGCGAAATCAAGGGTTTCCAATCGCCGCCTGGCATCGGCCGGATCTCGATTGTGTCCTTGTTCCGGCGGGCGATCGAGCGCTCCGCTGGAGTTGGAATGAGAGTCGCGGCGCCGCTCCAGCCCGGAATCCGGTCCACCGTCGTCGCCTGGTGCGTACTGATGTCCCACCGAATCAACTCGTCGCTGGGGTCTACCGCCATATTGATCGCCCGGTCGTCGGGGCTGCTAAAGACAGGGTAACCGGTTCCGGGAAGGGAGCCGAGCCGTTCCACGCGTCCGGAATCGATCGAAATAGAGAGCACCTCTGTTACGTGCTCCGGTTCATGCGCTTCATGCGCTTCTCCACAAAAGAGATTCGGATGTTGGGCCGACCATATGCAGGCCAGCCACTCGCTGCCCCGATAAACCTCCCGCTCCTCACCGGTGGCAATGTTGTGCAGGCGGGCGGCGACGGCATTCTGCCCGGCAGCCTCATCCGAGGCCGTGTAAACGATTTGAGTGCTGTCAGGAGACCACCCGGTGGTGAATGAAAACCCGCTGTTAGCGCGTAGGTTCAACTGTTTCCAGTCCACCCGGTGGCCACCTGGATCGAGCGCCCCGAGCCAGGCTCCGTACGCCCCGCCGGCATAAGTGGAGTCACAAACGAGCGATCCAGCGGCATTGATCGAACCGAACTTACAGGGTCCATAGCGGACGAAAGCCGGGTCACCCGCCGGCCGGCCGTCCTTGATCGGAAGCAGGTAGAGCGCCTCCGAACCCAAGCGTGCGCTGGCGATAATCAGATAACGCCCGTCTCGCGTCCAGTCTATAAGGCGAGCGCTATCGGAAACCAGTTGCGGCTCTCCGCCCTGGCTCGGCATGACAAAGACTTTGTCGAAGGTCATGTAACTTGCAGCAAGAGCAATGAAACGGCCGTCCGGAGAAGGACGATTCAGATTGCCGCATGCCCCCCGCACTTTACGGATTTCTCCGTCCGTGACCGATTCCCTCACAAGCTGGCGCGTACCATCGGGCTCGCTCTGGCAGCCGAAAATATAGCGGTTGTCCCAGGACCAATCCGGGACGACCTCAGACGGGCCGGAGTGCGTGAGTTCCCGGTAACCCGTGCCATCGGTCTTGATCACTGCGCTCCTGTACCCATCCCCTGTCTTCAAGGAGAAAGCGATCATGGAAAGATCCCGCGAGAGCACATGGGCGACCACACGGTCGCCCGCTTTTGGTTTGAAGATCACGCGTTTGTCCTTGCCCGCGAGGTCGCTGATCATCAACGCGCCAGTGGCGGCGTCCATGTAAACCTGCCGTTGACCGTCCGTTTCAAAGACATGAAGGACGGAACCGTTCGAGAACGGCAGCTCGATCTTGCGTTGCGTCATGGTGGCCGGCACAGCGGGGCGATCTCCCAGCCGCAGCACGGCCAGCCGGGCGCTCGCTGTCGCGGCGAACTCACGCTGGTCGCCGAAGTCGCGCGCCACCTGCTCGTAAATTTTGACGGCTTTATCCTGGCCCAGCTTCTCGTAACATCGCGCCGCCTGCACCAACGCTTTGGCCGCGAGCGGGCGGTCCGACGCGAACTCTTTGGCGACGCGCTGGTAGAGCTTGATAGCCTCTTCGAGATTGCCCGCGGCGCGCTCCTGCACCACGGCCTTCTGATACAACTCCGCCCCCGTTTCAGCGGCGAGCGCGACGCCAACTAATAGCCCCACTAACAGGATTCCCTTCTTCATGTGAGTTCTCCTTCGCCTTCCAGATTGCGCCTCCCGCCGGCAAAAGTCGTCACTCGAATGCAAAGTCTTTGTCATGGAATTGCACTACGGCACAAATTTGTAGCCCACTCCGTGCACCGTCTTGAGATGCTCCGGCTGCGACGCGTCCCGCTCCAGTTTCGCCCGCAGTCCGGCGACGTGGTTGTCCACCGTCCGGCTGGTGGGATACGACTCGTATCCCCAAACTTCGTTCAAGAGATCGTCCCGGCTGACCACTTCGCCCGCGCGCGACGCCAGAAAGCGCAGGATCGCGAATTCCTTGCGCGTCATCTCGATAGTCTCGCCGTTGCGGCGCGCCTCGTAGCTGCGGAAGTCGATTTCGACAGCGCCGAAGCGCAAGTCGTCCGGCAAGTCACTGCGCGGTTGGCTGCGCCGGAGCAGCGCGCGGACGCGGGCCATCAGCTCGCGCACGGAAAACGGCTTGGTGACGTAGTCGTCGGCGCCCAAATCGAGGCCCAGCACGCGGTCCGGCTCTTCGCTGCGCGCGGTCAGCATCAGGATCGGGGTCTGGATTCCCTCGCCGCGCAGCTTGCGGCACAGCTCGAATCCGCTCATCCGCGGGAGCATCAGGTCGAGCACGATCAGGTCGGGCTTGCGCTCGCGCTGGAGCCGGTAGCCGGTTTCGCCATCGGCGGCGGTGATCACTTCGTAGCCTTCGAACTGCAGGTTGTCGGAGAGGCCGCGCAGGATGGCGGGATCGTCCTCGATGGTCAGAATGGTGGTCATGCGCGGCGCTCCGTGGGTATCAGGATGGAAAACGTGCTGCCCGCGCCCGGCGCGCTTTCGACTTCTACGCGTCCGCCGTGCGCCTTGGCGATGTGGGCCACCAGCGTCAGCCCTAGTCCCGTTCCGGCAATCAGGTGGCTTTCGTGCGAACGCACCCGGTAGAATTTTTCGAAGACCCGCTTCTGCTCGTCGTGCGCGATGCCGAGGCCGCGATCGGTCACTGCGATGACGGCGTCCCCGTTGCGCGAGCGAAGCCGCAGATCGATTTCGCGGGCATCGCCCGAGAATTTCATGGCGTTGGTCAGGAGATTGAGAATCGCCTGCTCGATGGCGTCGGGGTCGGCCTCGAGCGGCGGCATGTCCTCCTGAATGTCGAGGTGGAGCGTGAATCCCTGCTGCACCAGCGGATACTGCATGGCGCGGACGGCGGAATTCGCCACGTCCGGAAGACTGGTGGGCCGCAGGCGGTAGATCTTTTTGCCTTGCTCGATCTTGGAGAAGTCGAGCACGTTGTCCACCAGCCGGGCGAGACGCTCGCTCTCATTGACAATGGTCTCCAGGTACTCCAACCGCGCCTGCTCGTTGCGGGAACGGCCGAGCGCCAGGGTTTCGGCAAACATGCGGATGGCCGTCAGCGGCGTCTTCAGCTCGTGGGATACGTTGGCCACGAACTGGGAGCGCACTTCGGTGAGGCGCACGTCGCGGTTGACGTCGCGCAGGAGCAGATAGCCGCCGAACACCGTGATCCCCACCACCAGCGCGACGGCGGCCATCAAAAGACCGGCGGGCAATCCCGGCCGGCTGCGTTCGGAGAAACGGTCCGGCGGCCATTCGACGTGCAGGCCGGGGAAGTCTTCGCCGAGATAATCGCCGCCGAGCGTGCGGACGGCCAGTTTCACGCCGGGCGGCGCGGCCTTGGCGGATGACACCGCGAGGAGCAATTCGGGTACAGGCGGCGACGCGGGCACGATGGTGACCAGCCACGGCTCTTTCCCGTAGGCGGCCCAGGCCGGTTTGGATGCGCCGCCGGAATCGATCTGGGGCCGAACGCGCGCAAAATCCCTGGCCAGGGCGACGGCTTGCTCCAACTCATCGATGCGAGAGGAGACGCGAGCGGAGACAGGCGCGGATTCCAAGAAAGATCGGACCATATAAGCCTCCGGCAAAGTGAGCTGCGCCGCGCGGCCAGCTTCGCCGCGCAGGTAATTCAAAACTGCCTCGGGCTCCCGCTTGGCTTGCATCAGCCGTTCGGCGGCGTAGAGGCGGAACGGAATGCCCTGTTCGTCGCGGGCATCGCCGGCTTCTTGAAGCAGGGCGCGGTACTGGCGGACGGCCTCCTCGGTGCCTCCCGCTTTCGCGAGGGCGCGGGCCAGCAGCAGGCGCGCTTCCGCAGTCTCGGCCGGCGCGCGGGCCGCGGCCAGCGCCTGGCGGTACGCCGCCGCTGCGGCGCGCGGATCGCGCTTCGCGAACTCCTGCGCTTCTCCCTCCTGGCGATGCCGGGCGAACTCCGGCGATGCCGGCTCGCCAGGGAAATCCCAGGTAAGCACGACACGGTCGCCTTCGACCGTCGCGGTAAAGACGACCGCCGGGTTCTCGGGCGGCCTCGAACCCGGCGCCCGAATCAGGCGATTGACTTCCTCGAGCTTGATGGCTTCCAGGCGCGAGGACAATTCACGGCGTACCTGGTCGAGCGCGTCGTGCCTCCGGTCCGCGGCGCGCTTGATTTCGAGCTCGCGTTCCTGACGCATCATGCGGACCGCCAGGCCGATCAGCACGGCCGCGGGCAGCAGGATGGTGAGGAGGAAGAGACCAATCTGCCGTTGGTAACGCCTGGCGCCCATACGAGCCTGATTCCGTCATTGTATGGCTCCCGGGGCGGGAGTTGTCACGGAATTGTCAGGCGGATGCAAGATTTCGGCTACGGGATCCCGAACGCCAGGATATTCGGCCCTGCGGCTACCGCCACGTATTGCTTGCCGTCGAACAAGTAAGTCATCGGCGAGGCCTTCCAGGTCTCGTTGGTCTGGAAGCTCCACAGGGGCTTGCCGCTGGCTGCGTCGGCCGCCATCAGCGAGCCGCCCTCCTCGCCGAAAATCACCAGGCCGGTGGCGGTCGCGAGCGTGCCGCCCCACGAGTCCGCCGGACCGGGCTGCGGCAGTTCCCAGGCGATTTTGCCGGTGTGAATATCGATCGCCCTCAGAATCCGCTGCGGCCTCACGTCCGGTGCATAGTGCTGCGAACCGCCCAGGTATTCTTTGCCCGCCTGCCATGTTCCCGGATCGCGCTTCACATAGACGCTGCACTTTTCGAAGGTCTGCACGTAGTACAGGCCGGTCGAGGGATTGAAGGAGGGCGAGAACCAGTTGGTGGCGCCATCCTGCGAGGGGCACACTCGAGTGCCCGCGGCGCTGGGCTCCTGGTCGGGGTTCTTGACGGGCCGTCCATCGGGACCGATCCCGCTCGCCCAAGTCAGGTTGCGGACGAACGGTTTCGCCAGGAGCAGCTTGCCATCGGTACGGTCGAAGATGTAGAAGAAGCCGTTGCGGTTGGCCTGAATCAGCAGCTTCCGCGGCTGGCCCTGCCACGGGGCATCCACCACCATGGGAGTTTCGGTGGCATCCCAATCCCAGAGATCGTGGGGCGTGGTCTGGTAGTGCCACTTGAGCTTGCCGGTCTTGGCATCGAGCGCGAGGATGCAGTCCGAATAGAGGTTGTCGCCCAGGCGATCGTCGCCGTAGTATTCCGCGGCCGGATTGCCGGTGGGCCAATAGACGGTGTCGGTTTCGGAGTCGTAGGTGCCGGTGAACCAGGTGGGCGCGCCGCCGTGTGCGATGCCCTTGCCTTGCCAGGTCTCCGACGCCGGCTCGCCGGGCAGGGGCACGGTCCAGAATCGCCACGCTTCCTTGCCGCCGGCCTGGTCGAAAGCGGCCACGAAGCCGCGCGTGCCGTGCTCCCCGCCGCCGACGCCGGCCACCACCAGATTGCCTACCGCCAGCGGTGCGGACGTGGCGAAGTAGCTGAGGTGCCAGTCGGCCAACTCGGAGTCCCAGAGCAACTCCCCAGTGAAGCGGTTCAACGCGATCAGGTGGGCATTGTCGGTCTCGAGGAAGACGCGGTCGCCCGCGGTGGCCACTCCGCGGTTGCTTCCCGCGGCCGTCCCGCGCGTGCGCGGCTGGCGGTAATGCCAGAGCTGGCGGCCCGTGCCCGCGTCCAGCGCATAACACTCGTTGACGGCCGAGACGTACATGATGCCGCCGGCTACCACGGGCGTCACCTGCAAGTGTGATGTGCCGGGCAGCGAGAAGATCCACTTGGGCGCCAGGCGCGCCACGTTGGCCTTGGTGATCTGGGCCAGCGTGGTGTAGCGATTGCCGCCGGGGTCGCCGTTGTAGCCGGGCCAGTCCGTGCCGGAAGTGACTTCGCGAAAGCGGTCGCCCACGCGGCGCAACAGGTGCACGCGCTGGTCCGCGGCTCGCAATTGCAGATCCTCGAAACCCTGGTTGAGGACGTCGCCCTCCAGCGTCTTGCCGTCGGTGGTCTGCACCTTGATGTGCGCCAGCTCCTCGCGAGGATTCCGCTGCAGCGAGCGCAGGTACGTAGTGAGCGGTCCCATCTCCGCATCACTGACCGGGACGGCGGGCATGCCGGCGGTTCCTTCGCGGATGAGCGTGGCCAATTGCTGATCGTTGCGCGCGGCGAGGCGCATGCGGATCGGGGGTCCCATTTCGCCGCCATTGGCATCCGCCCCGTGACAGCGGGCGCAACGGGTCTCAAACACTTCGCGCCCGGGAGCGGCATCCTGGGCCATCAGTATCGACGCGAAGAGCAGCGCGATGGAGAGTCGCAGCATCCTATTGTCCGTACCGCGGCTGGTCGCTGCGGAACGGCCCCGCCGGCAGACCCACCTGGTTCACCAGATTGCACGCCGGGTCGTCCGCCCAAGCGTAGCGCACAGTGGACGGCGCACTCACCTGCGCGCTGGAGACGACTACTGTGCCGCCCTCCACGCGCGCCTCGGCCTCCACATATTTCCCATCTGCTCCCGCCACCTCGAAGCCCTTGACGGCACTTCCGCCCGCGCCCTGCAGCCCGTCGGCATGCGTGAAGTAGACGCGCATCGCAGCTCCCTCCGGCGCGGCCGATTGGAACACGGGGCCGGAGTACTCGATGGGCTGATGGTAAGTGAGGGCGCGCGCCGCGAGCGCCAGCCGCAGCCCCACGTCCTGCTTATTCTTGGGGTGAATATCCTTCGATTCGCCGATATCGACGATCACCGCCATACCGGTATTGGCGAGGCGCAGCGTTTCCGTCTGGGACTCGCGCAGCACCGGCCACCACCCATTGGTCTTGTAATTGGCGAGTTGCACGAACAGGAACGGAAAATCGCCCTCGTCCCAACGGTTCCGCCAATCCTCGATCATGGCGCCGAACAGCCGTCGATATTTGTAGGCGTGCGCTTCGGTGGCGTTGGATTCGCCTTGATACCAGATCGCTCCGCGGATCCCGTAGGGCACGAGCGGCGCAATCATGGCGTTGTAGAGACCGCCCGGCGTGTTCTGGTGGCCAGGGCCGGCCGGTGGATTAGGCCGGTTCGGCGGCGTCTTGCCTTGCGCCTTGGCCTCCGCGGCCGCCTTGTTCCACGCCTCGAGTTGCTGGTCGTATCGCTCCTTCGCCGCGGGATACCGCGCCAGCACGGAGTCCCATTCGTCGAGCACGAACTTCAGCGCCGGGTCGCTCTCCATGGCCTGGCGCGACGCCCACGATTGCGCCGGCGTTCCGCCCCAATCGCTCTCGATCAGCCCCATCGGCAGATGCAGATTCTGGAGAAGGTGGCGCCCGAAGAAATACTCGACCGCCGAGAATCCTTTGACGCTGGCCGGCGAGCAGACCTGCCAGGAGCCGGTTACATCCTCGAGCGGCTGGTCGGCCACCGCGCGTTTCACCTGGAACAGGTGGATCATGGGATAGTCCGCGCGCGCGATTTCCTCATCGTGATTGACCGCGGTGGCCAGGCGGAATTCCATGTTGGATTGGCCCGACCCCAGCCACACCTCGCCCACCAGGACATCGTGGATGGTCTCGGAATTGATGGTCATCTCCAGCGGTCCGGCGGCGATCAGCGGCCGCAGCCACGCCGTCCACTTGCCGTTCTCCGCAGCCTTCACAGAGACGCTCTGGCCTTGGAAATCGACCTTCACGGTTTCGCCGGGATCGGCCGTCCCCCAGACGCGGACCGGCATGCCCTGCTGGAGGACCATGTGGTCGGAAATCACGGCCGGCAGTTTCACCGCCGCTTGCAGGACAAACGCTGTGAGTAAGAAAGAGATCAGTTTTCGCATTGGCGCCTCCGGATTATCATTTTACCGTGGGACAGACGATCGGTTTTTGTCGTCTGTCACTGTCTGGCGCACCATGACAGACCACGAAGGGCGATGGTCTGTCCCACTTTTCACTTAAAGACGCCCTCCAGGAACTCGTAACGTTCCCGGCGGTCGTCGGACTTCGACTGGGAATCGGCCGTGAAGTGCATGACGGGGTATCCATCCTCCGCTGTGTATTTCGGCCACTTCGGCAGATCGGGCCCATTGGGATCGCCGCTCTTGGCGAAGTTGGTCCAATATGTGCCCATCAGATCGGAGACCTTGCGGTCCTCCGGACGCCAGGGAAGCTTCCTCGCTCCGAGCACCTGAAAGACGAACTCGATTTCGGAGGCGTGGGGCGCGGCGGGCTCGGGAAGCGGCAGCGCCTGATCGAACTCATACCGGAACACGGGCGACTTCCCCGTGCGGTTCTGCGCTTCCATCCATTTCCAGGCGCCGTAGGCGATGAACTGGTCGCCGGCAAAATCCTGCGCCGATCGTTTGGCCTGGGCGTCGGTCTCGGCGGGATAGAGCTTGACGAACCGATCGGCTTTGTCGCCGAAGCGGGTGCGCGCCTGCGCGAGGAAGTTCTCTGGGGTGGGATCGTCCTTTCCGAAGAAGGTTCGATAGTTGCCTTCGTCGGCGTTCCATCCGGCCAGAAGAGCGGCCTGACTCTGCCTGCCGGCGGCATAGATTTCCGGCACGGACCCGGGGAGGAAGTAGCCGTCGATGTTGGGCGCGAAGCGAAGGCCCGTCTGCTTGAGTGCGGCTTCGAGGATTTCGTCCGCGGTCATGGCGCGGAGTTTTTCGAGGGAAGCCGACCCGAGGGACGATTCGGCGAACTTCACGTCGGTTTCTTCCGTCTCGGCGCGCGGCCTGGCGGGAAGCGTGGGGCCGAAGTACGCGCCGCTCTCGCCGATGGCCCTGCGGAAGAGGCCCTGCGCCAGGGGCGAGGCCATCAGCGCGCTCACCGAAAACGATCCGGCCGATTCCCCGAAGATGGTGACGTTGGCGGGGTCCCCGCCGAAGCGGGCGATGTTGTCGTGGACCCATTCGAGGGCGGCCACCTGGTCGAGGAGTCCGTAATTTCCGGAGGCGTTGTGGCCCGACTCCCTGGCGAGGTCCGGATGCGAGAAGAAGCCGAAGACACCCAGCCGGTAATTCATGCTCACGACCATGACGCCCTTCTTCGAGAGGTTGCCGGCGTCCTGGCGGGGCTCGGACGAAGAGCCGGCCTGGAAGCCGCCGCCGTAGATCCAGACCATGACCGGCAGCCGGACCTGCTCAGGCGGCTTCGCGGCGACCGCCGCCTCGGCCATCCAGAGGTTGAGATACAGGCAGTCTTCGCTGGGCCCGCCGTCGTGAAAGATCATGTCCGAGTAGATGCGGCCTTGCATGCAGCGCGGGCCATAGTCGACGGCCTTGCGGACACCGCTCCAGGAGGGGGCCGGCTGAGGCGCCCGCCAGCGCAAGGGGCCGACGGGCGGCGCGGCGAAGGGGATGCCTTTGAAGGTGCGGACCTTGTTGTCGGCGCTGACGACGCCTTCGACGAGGCCGCTCGCGGTGCGCGCCTGGACGGTGCGGAGCGGCTGTTGGGCGGCGAGTGGGCGGGCGGCGAGGAGGGTCAGCAGAAAGATACAGTTTCTGAGATTCATACGGCGTCCGGCAACGATACTAGCACGCAAGAACAGCGGTTGGAGTGGTTGGGATGGGGAGGGGCCGGCCCAGGGTGGCGCGACTATTTGGGGAGGCGGGCGGCGAGCACCCGGGAGACGCACGGAGCCTACGACAGCTCCTCGCGGACGTTCTGCCGAGCCGTGCTCGAACCGGTGACGCGGGCTGCCGCCGCATTCAGTGCACGGTTTCCGAATTGGTGGGGCAGGCGGTTTCGCCTGGGGTGCGTCATACGGAGCGCTCCTCATGTCGCCGGAGGACATCACGGGCGGCCTGGCTGGCTTCCAGATCGTCTGTCAGTTTGGGCGCCTGCGCGCCTGCATCGAGCAGCGCCTCCACCGTGGCGGCATAGTCTCCCGTTTCCCGATGCCAACTGTTTTCGGAGCCGTGAAGCGCGGACCCTAGTGCGGTGATTTTATGCTGGCAGTTCAGTTCGAGTTGGGGGCGATACCGCAGAATCTCCCGAACCATCTCGGCGTTTCCATGCCACGCCGCCCATTGCAGGGATGTCATGTCATACTCGCCCGTGGCGTCCACCGGCCAGCCCGCCTCGAGCATAAGCCGCACGGCGACGGTATTGTTGTTTTGCGCGGCATCCGGAAGCCGGCGGCGGTCATCGTCCGTTTGTGTCTCGAGCATATTCGGATGATCGGCAAGCAGCGCGCGGAAGGCGCTCTCGTCACCCAGGTCACACGCCTGTGCGAGTTTCACATCCTCCGGGCTGCGAGCCATAAGGAGTTGGAAGACCTCCTCACGGCCGAAGTCGCGGGCAACCAGGTGTGGAGTTCTCTGTGGTCCGAAGATCTGATTGTAGATTGTGCCGCCGCTTCGGGGATCCTGCTTCGGAAAATACACTTCGGAGACGCGCATTCGGATGCGGTCCGGATCGGCGTCGAGGTGCCGCCGCACCAGTTCCAGATCGCCGAGAGCGGCTGCCATGAGCATGTCGGTCCGGCACCCGCGGGCCACCAGGTGGCGCGCGATGTCCTGCCGGTCCCGCGGGTAATGCCGCGCTTGAACCACGCGCAACATGTGCTGCGCCGGCGTCGATTCGTGTTGCAAGTCGCGCGCATCGATGTCGGCTCCGTGTTCCAGCAGGTACTGCGCGGTCTCCACGGTGGAAGCGAAGTGCAGCGGCGTCTGGCCGTTGGCGCCGCGGGCGGCGGTGACGCCGGGATCGGCCGTCACCAGTTCCTGCAGTTCCCCGAACATCCCCAGGCGCGCCGCCGAGTGCGCATCCAGCGTGGCGCCGCGCTCCATCAGGAATGCCGCCATACCGGGCGCGCACTCATCCAGTACGCCGATGCCCCCGGCCCACCATCGGCTTCTCGCGTTGATATCCGCACCGGCTCCAAGCAGCACATCAATGGTCTGGCGGTCGCTTCTCTGCACGGCTGCCAGCAGGGCTTGCATGCCGCCGCCGTAATTGGTCATAGGTTCGTTGATCTGAGCCTTCAACTCCGGATGGCTTTCGAGCACGCGGGCCACCTTGTCCGCGTCGCTCGCCGAGACTGCCGCCGATAGCATCGCGGCGGGCTCGAGCCCGCGTACCAGGGATTCCACGTGCTCCTTCAGCTTCGTCCAAGTGGCAAAGCCGTAGTCGTGCGCAATGACGTGTTGAGCATCCGCGAGCTTCAAACTCGCAGGCGCGGAGAACGAAACCACGGAACCGAAGCGCTCTATCGCAGCGGCGTCACCCTGCTGGCACTGGCGCAGCAGTTCTTTGGCCTGTTTCTTAAGGTGTTCGAGGTTTGGCTTTTCGGGTAATTCGCGAGACATCGCTCCTCCTTCTTGTGGCCCGATGTCCGCTATGACGGGCAGAAGTGAGGTTGATGTTCGGCACTACCCAACAGATCAGGTGGGATCGTCCCTTCCCGCGGACGGGATGCACCCTGAATTGCAGTTCCCAATATAGCCAAACCGCCTCCCATGCGCAAGCACAACTTGCGCATGGGGTGCGCAACATCAATGGAAAGTTCTGAAGATTCTTAACCTGCCGCCTCTGTACGCCGCTCATCTGGAAGGTCCTCCATCAGGGCACCGAAACCACACCAAAGGCCTAGAAACGCCGCGCCCAGAAGCTGGCTCAGTCCTTGCGCAAGATGGGCTACGCCGTCACTCTCACCGCGATCCCCCCGACCTGCTCGTGGAGGAGGGCCAGGCGTGGTTTTCAGGGGAGCGGTCGCAAGCGGCTTCCCCACATCGGTTAATAAGCACCGCCTGACCAACGCTAAACCATGTCCCCATCTTGCACCGTGTTACATTCGAGTTTGTGTTCCGCCGCATCGCCTGGATCGTGCTCGATAGTGTCGGGATCGGCGCCATGCCCGATGCCGCGGCATTTGGCGACCCCCCGGGCGCCGACACCTTAGGCAACATCGCGCGCATTCGCGGCCTCCATCTTCCGAATCTCGCGCGCCTCGGACTCGGCAACATCAAACCGCTCGCCGGCATTCCCCCAGCCGAGGCGCCGGCCGGAGCCTATGGCCGCTGCACCCTGGCATCGCCCGGCAAGGACACCACTACCGGCCACTGGGAGATGGCCGGAATCCATCTCGATCGCCCGTTTCCCCTCTACCCCCACGGCTTCCCGCCCCAGATCCTGAACGAATTCGAGCGCCGCATCGGCCGCAGCTCGCTCGGCAACAAAGCGGCCTCCGGCACCGAAATCATCCAGGAGCTCGGCGCCGAGCATATGCGAACCGGCTCGCCCATCGTCTATACCTCCGCGGACAGCGTTTTCCAGGTGGCCGCGCACGAAGAGGTGATCCCGCTCTGGGAGCTCTACAAAATCTGCGAAACCGCGCGCGAGATTCTGCGCGGCCCCTACCAGGTGGGACGCGTGATCGCGCGGCCCTTTATCGGCACGCCCGGCCATTTCACCCGCACCTCCAATCGCCACGACTACGCCGTGCCGCCGCCCAAGGGCATGCTGCTCGACCAACTCGAAGACCGCGGCGTGCCGATCCACAGCGTGGGTAAAATTTTCGACGTGTTTCTCGGCCGCGGCATCCGCGAGTCCGCCAAGACCAAGAACAACCCCGACGGAATGGCCAGGACGCTCGAAGCGCTCGACTCCATGGATGCCGGCCTGATCTTCGTCAACCTGGTGGATTTCGATCAGCAGTACGGCCACCGCAACGATATCGAAGGCTATGGCGCGGCGCTCGAACAGTTCGATGCCTGGATGCCGCAATTCCAGGACGCCTGGCGCCCCGACGACCTCGCCATCATCACCGCCGACCACGGCTGCGACCCCACCGTCCCCGGCACCGACCACACCCGCGAATACGTGCCGCTGCTGGCCTGCGGGCCGCACGTGGCGCACGACCGCAACCTCGGCCTGCGTGGGTCGCTATCGGACATCGGTCAGACCGTGGCCGCCAATTTCGGCGCGAGCGTCGCCCACGGCGCCAGTTTTTTAAAGGAAATCGTATGAGAAAACCAATCATGGCGGGCAATTGGAAGATGTACAAGACGCCCGCCGAAACCACTCGATTCTTCGAGAAGTTCCGGCCGCTGGTCGAGAAATCCGAACACTGCGAGGTCGTGATCTGTCCCCCTTTCACGAACCTCCCCGCGGCCGTGGACGCCGCCGGAAACACGCGCATCCGCATCGGTGCGCAGAACATCGGCTGGGCCAAGGAAGGCGCCTTCACCGGTGAAATCTCCGGCCCCATGATCGTCGCCGTGGGCGCCACCTACGCCATCGTCGGACACAGCGAGCGGCGCCAGTACTTCAACGAAACCGACGAAACCGTTCTCAAGCGCACCCAAGCCGCGTTGGAATTCGGCCTCACTCCCATCGTTTGCGTGGGAGAGCGCCTCCAAGAGCGCGAGAGCGGGAACACCGATGCCGTGCTCGTCGGCCAGTTTCACAAGGGCATCGCCGGCCTCACGGACCAGCAGTTCGCCAAAATCGCCATCGCCTACGAACCCGTTTGGGCCATCGGCACCGGCAAGACCGCCACCCCTGAGATCGCGGCCGACGCGCATCGCACCATCCGCGGACAGGTGCGCGCCAAGTTCGGCAAGGAAGCCGCGGATGCCATCCGCATCCTGTACGGCGGCAGCGTCAAGCCGGACAACGCCAGGATCCTGATGGCGCAGCCGGAGATCGATGGAGTCCTGGTGGGTGGAGCGAGCCTGGACCCGGTGGGGTTCGCGTCCATCGTCAACTTTTGATTGGGGCAGGCCCCTGGCCCACAATGCTCCTGTATCAAATCTGAGGCATTCGGGTCCGGCGCCCACCTGACGGCAGGACCGCCGGAACCGCCCAGATCTTTGAAGCAGGTAGTGGGCGTCTATCCGTTCGCCGCTCTATGACACTTTCCAACCCCCCGCAGACCCTTCGGACCGACCCCGATGCCCGTTGTGGGCAGATGCAAAAGTCGCATGAGTACGGTTTGAAAAGTCGTAATGATCGCCACCGCCGTTCTCCTGGCAGTACTACTATCGTTGGTTATCTCCAAAACTGATGCGGTACGTTGAGTACTTCCAACACGGTGGTACTTCATATAAGAATTAGGCTGTTCGCGGCATTTGAAAGTGAGGGCTTGAACTTATGGTCCTAATCTGCTGCGTGTCCAATTGCGCCGTCGCCGTCGTGCTGATCGGCCCCCGAACGGCTTCCCGGCGAGATCGCCTTCGCCAATCCCACTGTCGAGAATTGCTCATTCGGGCAATTCGTAATGATACGGCACAAAGAGGCTGCTGTCGGAAGGTTGTTTGGGAAGGAGACTATCATGACATTACAGCTATCGGGTCAGCCCGTACTCAGGGCAGTCCAGTCGATCCTGCAGATCATGATCGGCGCTCCCGCGGATACGAGCAGACGTGCGCAACACGGCACCCGGCTTGAAATCGTTTATCGGGATTTGACCGCCGCCGGAGACGTTCTGATCGATGCTTTACTCCGCGAACAGGAATTCAGTAGAATCGATTTCACGCAAGCCGAAGAGGACGTATTGGAGCGGTGGAGACTCCATCGGAAAACCGTGGAGAGCATGGCAGAAAACTACGCTTCGACGCTTTCAAATTGGCGTCAGACGCTGCTAGCAGACTGCCTGGAATCGGCAACAGTTCGTATATCTAACTGAGCCACTAGCTGAAATTGCCGCTACGACCAACGAGTATCGGGCACCGTGGCTGCCGCCACGCGCCTAACGTCGGATGTGGATTCTCACGATAGACTCAGGCACACGGCAATGCTCACGTCTTTCCAATGCTGTAGCCCACTCCATCTTTTATTATGATGGTTCGGCTACAGCTACATCCAAACGTTCTGCCCCTCCGTGTCAACATAGATGAGACAGTTCTCCCGGTCGTGATTACCGAGCAGGGCGAGAATAGGAATGAATGTGAAGAACAACGGAATCTCTTCG
>Ga0209517_10002442_pt1 | contig 26231 bp, 16 predicted proteins | sample PeaSoiMetSII2010_FD_187695 | JGI IMG/M metagenome (GOLD analysis project Ga0209517, IMG submission 187695) | Peat soil microbial communities from Weissenstadt, Germany - SII-2010 (SPAdes) (version 2) | ecosystem: Environmental > Terrestrial > Soil > Wetlands > Peat | place: Germany... | reverse complement strand
ATTTATAGAACTGACTGCAGACGCGTCTCTGGACCTGCCGATCAAGATGAATGTGCAAAATGTCGAGAGCTCGGTCGAGGTAAACGCTAGCGAGGAGATACTGCAGACTACCACTTCTGAGCAGGAGTCAACACTGCCCGAGATTCAACTAAATGTGCTTCCGGTTGCCCGTCAGAACTGGGTCAATTTAATCGCGCTCGATGCGTCCGTCGCTCCCCAAGGCGCCAACGGCATTGCCATCAATGGCCTGCCTCCGAACGGTGGATACAACGTCACGGTGGACGGAACCAACGCGACATCGAATCCCGAGTATAACTCCTATAACGTGTATGGAGCGCCGAACGTTATCAATACCGTCGGGAACGACGCCATAGCCGAGGTGAGTGTCGTGAAGGGAGTGGCCCCGGCCACCGTCGGCGGCACACTGTCGGGCAATATCAATATCATCACCAAGACCGGAACCAACCAGTTTCATGGCGGCGCATACGAGATAAACCAGCTGAATGATTACAACGCCCGCAATCAATTCCTGACAAAGAATCCGCACCTTACATTCAATCAATTCGGTGGCTCAATTGGGGGACCGATTTTTCGTCAAAAGCTATTCTTCTTCGGAAACTATGAAGGTGCCCAGGCCCGCAGCCTTGCTACAGTTTCAGGGACGGTTCCGACTCCATACCTGGCAAGCATCAGTCCCACCGTTTACCAGCCACTGCTAGCAATTTACCCAAGCATTTCTCAGCCGGCCTCCAATCCCACAGCGTTGACTACGAGCTACACAGGGTCTGCGTCACAGATCCAAAAGGATGGCAGTGGGTTGATTCGTCTGGACGGCAACATTAATTCTAACAATCAGGTCGCTGTGAGGTATATCCGGGCTCGCCCGCAATATCTCATTCCATCAATCATACCTGTCAACCCCCAAACGTATTCAGGGCACACGGATGCTGTGAATGCGAATTATATCCACATAGGACAGAGCTGGACGTCTAATGCGCGTTTCGGATTCAACCAAATCAAATTAACGCGAATCAACCCAGGATTCAACCTTGGACTGAACAGCTTAGACTTTTCGGGCTTCGGCGGTTCATTGAACTCCGCTCTGTACAAAGCATTCTATCAGCATGGCAATTACACGACTTACGAAGAGACAATTGGACTCATTCGCGGCCACCATAGCATGCAGTTCGGTGGTATCTTGCAGCGCCAAAATGCCAGCCGCTACCTCGTGCAGACACCATCGGTAATATACTCTACCCTGTCTGGATGGCTGGCAAACATTCCCTCAAACGTCATGCTTGCACTTTACTCCGTACCCTCAGGGCAAAAACCCTTCGGTTTCGACAACTATCAGTATGGAGGATATTTTCAAGACGACTGGAAGTTAACAAAGACTCTCACGTTGAACTTGGGCGCTCGCTATGATTACTTTACGGTGCCGCGTGAATATGAGGGGCGCGCCTACAATCGCGGCCCAGATCCTGCATATCCGACGCTCGGCGCTGGTTTTGGTCCCTTTCGTCCCGCAAATTCAATTTTTTTAGCAGATTATAAACATGGCGTACAGCCACGCATTGGATTCGCATGGCAAGTGTTTCCTAACACGGTCGTCCATGGCGGATTTGGAATTCTCACGATTGGGCATACGTACTTTGACGGAACCATCAACCTCAGTGAGCCTAGCCCGGGAGTTCCTTTTTACTTTGCCATAAACCAATCGCAGGCACAAGCAGTGGGAATCAATTACCCCGTCACTCCGTCAGGTTACGCCGCGCAGATCTCGGCTTTACAGAAAGCAGGCGTGCTTTCAAGCAGCCTGCCTAGCATCACAGATGTCCCAGCATATAACCCGAATCCATACAGCCTGCAGCAGTTCTTTGGTGTCCAACAAATGTTTCCCGGGGGAATTGATATCAGGCTGGATTACGTGGGAACCGAGGGCGTACAGTTGGCGGAATATGAGTATAAAAACCTTCCAAACCGGGTAACAGGCGTTGCACCTGATCCAACCTTCGGTGAGTTCACACAAAATATGGATGGTGACCATAGTCGTTACAATGCCATGCAGATGGAAGCAAAGCGAAGAACAAGCAAAGGATTGACACTTGGCGTCGCTTACGCTTGGTCACACGATCTTTCTTATAGTGATGTCGATATCAATCAGCCAAGTTATCCGCAAGATCCGGATGATTACAAAGCTGAATTCGGCCCGGCACTTTTCGATGTTAGGCAGCGGGTGAAAGTAAGTGGTATCTGGGAGATTCCCTTCGGTCGACTAAGTAAGAGCCAATCGTTGCTCAAACGCGACCTCTTGGACGGTTGGCAGATTTCTGCGATCTATTCCGGCAATACCGGGTTCCCGGCAAATGTAACTTACTCAAATTCATCATATCCGGCTGATCGTCCAGATCCAGTAGCAAGCGTGAATCTGTACGTCGGAGGGTACAAAACATTTCCTGGAACCCATCAATACGTTAGCCCTTCAGCATTTGCGGCCGTGCCAATAAGCAGTGCGAGCGGGGCGCAAATACGAGGCGGATACCTACGGCGAAACGCTGTTCGATCACCCGGTCTAGAGAATTGGGATGCGAGCCTCCTGAAGAACTTCTTTATAACAGAGAAGGTACAACTCCAACTGCGGGGAGATGCCTTCAATACGCTGAACCACACTAACCTTAGTGGCCTGCAAACAAACTTTGCAGCTTCCACCTTTGGACGTCTTACAACCGCAACACCGCGAACCTTGCAGATTCAGGGACGCATAACGTTTTAGCTGCTGTACTCTTTCCCCACACCCTTATGGCAATAGGGGTGTGGGTAAGATACAAATTATCGGCACCCCAGCTGAGCCGCTGCATCGAGAAGAGAAAGATGCTCCTTGTAGTGCGATGTCTCGCCCAAGTGAAACGCTATGTGGAGACGAAATGCTACACTCACGCGCGCTCCATTCGATGGTATCGCGTGGGTTCGATATGAATCATGACGAGTGCCTCTCTTTGATAACTTGCGTCAAATCCCCGAAAATAGACATTGATTCTGTCGACGCGATGCGAGCCAAGGTCCTAACGTCTGGTCAGAGCGAAAACGTTTTGAAAAGCAGCTCAATTCTCAGGGGGCGATGTCGTGAAAATTAAACGGCGCAGTTTTATCAGGAACTCTTTTGTCGCGGGCGCGGCCTTAGCGGTTCCGAATACCTTTATCAAGTTGGCACCTGCTGCCGAGGGCGATGGAAAGACGAATTCCGTCGGTATGCGCATGATCACTCTTCCCTCCGGCAGTTTTGAGATGGGTCAGCACGATGGTGGATGGGACGAGCGTCCAGTCCACATGGTGACCCTCACCCATAGTTTTGCCATCGGTGCTACAGAAGTCACGAACGCACAGTACGAACAGTTCGACCCGGATCACAAGCGTGGCGAACACATCTCAACCGGTGACGATGATGCTGTTGTCAATGTCTCCTACAACGATGCGGTTCGATTTACAGAGTGGCTGAGCCGAAAGGAAGGCAGAAAGTACCGGCTGCCAACGGAAGCGGAATGGGAGTACGGGGCTCGGGCGGGCACGCAGACGGTTTACCCGACAGGCATTACGCTTCCGACTTCGTACTGGAAGTATCAGCAGGCCACTGCCCTGAGCGGCGATCGGTTTTGGGGCTTCACGCTCAAGGTCGCACAGACACCGCCAAACCAGTTCGGACTATTCGACATGCTGGGCAATGTCGAAGAGTGGTGTCTCGATTGGTACGGTCCCTATAATTCGGACCCGGTCACAGACCCAGCTGGCCCGCTGAGTGGATATGTTCGAGTGACGCGGGGAGGGAGCTTTGCTACGGAACTGCTAGACCTTCGTCCAGCAGGTCGAATGGCAGCACTGCCCGATGATAAGCATGAAAAGATTGGCTTCCGCGTCGTTCAGACGGACGCTCCTACGCAAGTGTCCGGAATCGCAATGTCGACGCCACTCTTTCAGCAGCATGTCCCACAGGTGACGATGCACTGGAAAGAAACGGGCAAGACGCCATCTTTCGCGAATCCACGTGTTTACGTCAAGATTCCGGAAGGGTCTAAGGGCCCCCTATATTCGGAACATAATCACTTTCCGAGCATTATCTATGCTGACAACGGGGACTTGCTAGCTACTTGGTATACCTGCGACTTTGAAGAAAGCCGCCATCTCTATATTGCTGCTTCGCGCCTCCGAGCCGGCGCGGAGGAGTGGGACGATGCGTCTTTATTCTTTGCGACTCCGGGTCGAAACGATCACTCGACAGCTTTGTTCCGAGCGAACGATGGAAAGCTATATCAGTTTCAGGGCGTCGGAAGTGACAGTTTCCAAACTAAACAGATCTTAGTTTCGCGAGAAAGCGCTGATAACGGCGCCTCGTGGTCCGCGCCGAAGATACGAGACTCGCAGCGCCGAATGCTTAATCCCCACCACGTGCTGGAGCACTCTAGCGGATGCTGGGTGATGACGTCGGACTTCAACCTGGACGAGCCGCTGTGGGGCGAGCTCCTTGTGAGTTGGGATCGCGGTGCGAGTTGGCATTCCGCGGGACCGCGCATTGTGGGTCAGCATCCGGCGATTGTGGAACTAAAGGACCACTCGCTAATGATCGCGGGTCGTACAAATGAGAAGACTGGAAGTTCCTATCCAGATGGAAAGGGTCTGCCGCTCAGTATCACACCCGACCTCGGAAAGACGTGGATTTACAGACGCACAAGTCTGCCAGAGGTAAGTTGGGGACAACGCTCGGTGCTAATGCGCCTTAAAGAAGGCGCAATCCTATACATCGGCTTCACCGACGGCAGCGGCTTTGTGATAAGCGAGACAGAAGCCAAATACGTGATGAACCCGCAAGGCGGAATGGACTTCACGGCGAAGGATCGTGCGCTTTTCAAAGGATATGGTCTCTTTGCTGCGGCGAGTTATGACGAAGGACGCACCTGGCCTGTGCGAAGACTGATCACAGCCGGTGGCAGTCCTAAGGCATACGACGGTGGTGGAAATACACACCTTTTCCTGATGGATGATACGCATGCTGAGCCGAGAGCATATCTGAATGCCGTTCAGACCCCTGATGGGGTGGTGCAGCTACTAAGCAGCAGACTTCATTATCAATTCAATCTCGCGTGGCTTGAAGAAGGAACTCATTATCAAAGCAAGTAGCGTGCGTTCCCGAATCGTCGTTGCAGGCAGTGCCAACGTGGATTACGTCGTGCAGATGGAGCGTTTTCCCTCACCCGGGGAAACGCTGTTGGGAGAGCCTCTTCAGTTGTTTCCCGGCGGCAAAGGGGCTAATCAGGCAGTGGCGGCCGCAATGCTCGCCCGCGGAACTAATACAGAAGTTTGCTTTATCGGTAATGTCGGGAATGACGATGCGGGCACCCGATTAGTAAAAAGTCTCTCGGACGCAGGAATAAGAGGGGACGGGATTAGAACCGTTCCTGATTTGGCCACCGGCACAGCTATGATCTGGCGTGATTCAAGGGGAAACAACTGCATTGTCGTCTCTCCAGCAGCCAACTTCTACTGGTCGGCAGAGCGGCTCGCATCCCTTGAAGCCCTCGTACACGGTGCAGCGCTCGTTCTGCTCCAAATGGAGATCCCTTTGGAAGCAAACCAGCGTGTTCTCGACGCAGCGCGCGCGGAGAAAGCATTCTGCATCGTGGACCCGGCGCCAGCCAGACGGTTACCCGAAGAGTTCTTGAGAGATGTCGATCTGCTGACGCCGAATGAAGTCGAGGCTTGCACGCTACTCGAAGAACCGTTCCATATTCTTGAACAAGATCAGTTGCCGGCCGTTGCAGAGGCACTTCTCGATATGGGACCAAGAGCAGTACTTCTGAAACTAGGTGAACGTGGTTCATTTTACAAAGACCGGAATCAAGAGATCTTTGAGTCAGCGCACAGAGTTCATGCGATAGATACAACCGCCGCAGGGGATGTCTTCAATGGAGCGTTTTCAGTAGCTTTCAGCATTGGCAGCTCAATCCGAGAGGCGATGCGATTTGCCAGTACTGCCGCTGCAATCTCTGTAACCCGGGCCGGCGCGCAAAGTTCAATCCCAACCCGATCGGAGATATTGAGCTTGGGAAATCTGGAGTCGAAAGTTTGAGATCGCAAGCGGTTCTGAAGCAGGCCGAAGCGGTGTCGGCTATTCGGGCAAGGGCCTGAGGAGAGAAGAGTGGGGCGCAATCGCTTGGTCTCCATGATGCCCGAAACATCTCCTTTTGAGCCGCGGGAGGAGGGACTTCGCCAGCGTCACGGGGGTTGATTCCAATACGTTCACATGCAGATTTCCCGAGTGTAGATACTCTGACGTACTTTGCAGATCCGGGGGCGCAGGAAATCTTTTTACGCCGGCGGGTCTAAGGAAAGGTCGGCTCCCCTGTAGACTTCATCTGTATTCCCAACCCAGGGGGGATGAGCTAACGGGATGGATGGGAAAATGGAGGGTATCTCCACGTTGTGACGCAGAAAAACTATAAGTGGTATGTCGTCGGACTGTTGTGGTTCGTCTGCTTTCTCTACTATGCGGATCGCCAGGCGGTCTTTACACTTTTCCCCTTGCTGCGCGTGGAATTTCACCTTTCAGACATGCAGTTGGGGCTCCTGGGATCCTCATTCATGTGGATGTACGCGGCCTTCGGCTTGGTCGCCGGCTGGCCAGGCGATAGATTTTCCAGAAAAGGATTGATCCTAGCTGGACTTCTCTTCTGGATCTGTATCTCAGCGGCTACTGTTTTCTCGCGCAATTATTGGCAGCTGACAGTTCTTCGCGCCTTCGGCGGAATTTCGGAGGCATTTTATTTCCCTGCCACCATGTCAATTATCAGCAGCTATCATGGCCCAGATACGCGCTCCCGCGCCATGTCTTTGCATCAGTCGGCTATATACGTAGGTACAGTAGGTGGCGGGTCATTGGCTTCCATCCTTGGGAAGCACTTTGGGTGGCGCTTGAATTTCGCTTTCTTCGGCGGTCTTGGTCTGCTTGTGTTTCTCTTTCTGCAGACATTCCTGAGGGAGCCAAAACGCGAAATTTATGTCCGGCGACAAGACGCTGGAAAGCAAAATTGGACTGGCAGTTCTCTGCGTGGCGCCATTACCGATGTCCTCGCCTCGCCTCTTGCGTTACGACTGATAATAGCCTTCATAGGAACGAACTCTGTGGCGATGATCTTTATGGTGTGGCTGCCCTCGTTCCTCTTCCGTAAATTCCACATGAGCCTCTTCATGGCTGGCACCAGCGCCACGGTCTATTTACAAGCCGCTTCAGTGGTGGGAGTGATTTGCGGCGGCATGCTGGCGGACAAACTGGCGCGGCGCGACTACGGCGGCAGAATGCGGACGCAGGCGTTCGGGGTGCTCGCAGGCGTGCCTTTTCTTTTGCTTATAGGCTGGACGCTTTCAGTCAAGGTTCTCATCATCGGAATGGTTGGGTTTGGCTTCTGCAAGGGCATCTACGATTCGAACACCTGGGCGTCCTTGCATGATGTGGTTCGCCCCGAGTACAGGGCCACTGCAGTAGGTGTAATGAACTCCCTCGGTTGGTTTGGAAGCGGCGTCGCCGCGGTTGCAATTGCAGCGGCATCTCAGCGTTTTGGTATGGGCCTCTGCCTGAGCGCTACGTCATTGATCTATGTAGCTGTCGCCGGAATCCTACTCTGGAACGCAAGCATGACAGTAAGGGCACACTCTGTGCATGCGGTGTAGTACAGTTGACCGCGAAGATTTGTGGTCGCCCAAGGGTGTGGCCAAGGGAAACCGCTTCCCGCACAGGGAAGAGGTCGTTAAAACAGGCTATTTTGCAGGCGTAAGTAATAAGGCTGACCCACGCAAGCCGTAGAAACATTTGGGCTTAGAGCAAACAAACTACGTGCAGTGTCAAAGCCTCTATATCCTCTACTTTCAATTACTTACAAGGCGCTGGAGACTGCCAAAGTACGCGGAAATACGTAGAAGTCGAGATTCAAGCAGGCGATTTTACAGGCGAGAGCGTGAGCAAGTCTCGCTTCTTAGGCGACTGACGGAATCGGCGTCTACCGGTAGGCTCGCCGATTGTTCACAGGTATCAGTCTTCAACCACTGGATTCCCAGATGCTGCGGCGTTTCCCAGCGACACTCAGGCGAACGTTTTGTCCCTCTCGCCATCTAGGATCATCACCCGTACCAATTTGTCTTAGTCACGCTCGTAGAGATTTTGCCGGGTACTTCATTGACTCTAAACGGTTGACCCGGAGAGGGTGGATTCTGCAGAGTGATTTTAAACATAAATAGGCCCACGAATCTTAGTAGATACGACACAGCATTTACCGAGGATATTGCCTGCACGCGTGGCCATATCCGGCGACACGGAGCCCGCGTTCAATCTGAGTACATTATGATGTCCTTGCGCAAGATAAAAGGGCTCACCTTCGGCCAGTTGCAGGCCTGATGCGGCGGCAAGCTCGATCACTTCACGTGCATCCCGGCCAGGCGGAAGGTGTACCCAAATATTCACGCCATCCATCCCTACCCAGGTACTTCCACCAGCGGGAATAAGGAAGCGATTTGCAGCCTGAGAAGCGTTATGGCGACGCATTTCATAAGCAGTTCGCGCTTCTTTGAGTGAGGGCTCAAACTCGTCATCTGCAAAGACATTGCTCAACACGTTTTGGATCAAACGAGAAGTCCATCCGTCGGATAAGCTCTTCGCTTCAAAAAATCTGTCAATCAACGGAGGCCGAGCGGCGATTGCTGCGATGCGAAGATCTGGAGCAACTGACTTGGAAAAAGATCGAACGTAGACGACATTGCTCTCCAATCGCGGATCCGCCAATAGAGAGCCGGGATGAGTGCCCGCTACTTCTGCGAACTGGTCATCTTCAAGAATGAGGACTCGCGGATGAACAGCCAATACATCTGCAAGTTCAATCCTTCGCTCTACAGACCATGATGCTCCAGTAGGATTCTGTGCCCGAGGCGTGAAGAAGACCGAGTGTGCACCCGCTCGGAGAGCTGCTCCAAGGGATTCGGGGACGACACCGAATTCATCCATGGCGAGACCAATCATTTGAAAGCCATAACGCTCGAGGGTGTCGAGCATCGTTGGATATGCAGGTTCTTCCACAGCGATCGTAATTTGTTCACGTCGAAATTGGCTGGCAAGGATTTCCATCGTCAATGTGAAGGCTTGCTGCGCCGAATTGCATATGAGCAGATCTTGACCTCGAACGGGTACTCCATCATTGGAGAGACGTTTCACTAAGTGTTCCCTCAGCGGCGCGATAGGTTCCGGACCTGTGTATTGCAGATCGCCCGCGGCAACTTTAGGCATGGTCCGATTCCAGGCTCGTTGAATGACCGAAAAGGGAAGCAACGCTGGGTCAGGACGCCCAGTGCTGCAATCGATGGTTGACGGAAATGTGGCACGAAGACGTGAACTCAGCGCCATAAGCGTACGGCGCCGCCAGGCCACCGCAGGCGAGGGAGAGACAAGTTGACCGCGAGAATGCATGGCATCACCGTCCGATCCCACCGAAGCGTCGCCATGCAAGGATTTACTCACAAAAGTGCCGCGCCCAACCTCGGCACTGATGATCTTCCGTTGCTCCAAGAGAAGGAAAGCTGATGCGACTGTAGTGGCACTCACGCTCAGAGTCCTTGAGAGTTCACGGACGGTTGGCAGACGCTCTCCCGGCATTACATTCCGTTCTCGAATGAGGCGCTCAATCCAGCTCGCAAGTTGTTCGTAGCGCGGCCCGCCACTTTTGCGAAAACAATTCTCTCTAATTCCCAAATCGATCCATTGCATAATGAGGATTGTACTGTAATTGTTATCCATTGATAAAGAAAAAAATGCGGAAAAGGCTTGACAATCCCACAAATCGGCGAGCATCATGCCGGTTGTCCTTCGATAGCAATTGTCCCATAATGACAATTGTTGGATAACATTTTGCTACTCTTGCAGAGTCTGGCACCTGCAAGTTCAGAGGAGGTAGGCCCGTGATAGTGAATTCTTCTGCAGTAAGTGGCAGCGCACATCGCTTACAGCAACAAGTGGACGAGCACATTAAGAATGGTGCCATTTCTCAACCGGGCCAAGTTTCTCGGGCCACTTACTGGTTAGTACTTCTCGGCGTGTTCGTCATGTCACTATTTTGCTCTTCGCCGCTGTTGCGCGCCCAGGTTGCTGTGGCGAGGATCAACGGCACAGTCACTGACTCCTCCGGGGCAGTGATAACCGGAGCGCTGGTGGTTCTGACCGACGTCAACAGTGGCGTCAAACACCAAACTATCACTGGCTCGACTGGCGATTATTCTCTCGTCGACATTACCCCGGGCCAATTCACGCTGGAAGCAAGCAAGTCGGGATTTGCGACGCAGAGGCAGGCTGCCGTTGTGCTGGGCGTGAATCAGACGGCCACTTACAATTTTGCTCTGCCGGTTGGAAACCCAGTGGAGGTAGTAAACGTTGAGGGGTCGTCGACGGCCACTTTGCAGACCGGCTCGGCAGAGTTGGGAACGGTAGTCGCCCCGACGGAAGTAAACAATTTGCCGCTAAACGGCCGGAACTTCACTCAAATCCTCAATCTAACGCCGGGCGTAAGCACAGTGAATGTCTCCCAGAATTTCGGCAATAGCCACACCGGCATAAATCCGATTGGCGAATATTCATTCCCGTCCGTCGGCGGCCAGACGAACCGCAGCAACGTTTTTCTGGTCGACGGATTAAATGACCAGGACCAATTCCAGAGTACCTACACGGTGGCGCCCATCCTGGACACCATCCAGGAATTCAAGTTGGATTCCCACAACGACCAGGCGCAGTTCGGTGGGGCGGTAGGCGGTGTTATCAACGTGGTGACGAAATCCGGCAGCAACCAGCTTCACGGCGCAGCCTGGGAGTTTCTTCGCAATGCAGCCCTCGACGCCCGCAATCCCCTTCTCACAAAAGTCACGCCCTATACTTGGAACCAGTTCGGGGGTGATATCGGAGGCCCGGTCGTCATCCCGCACATCTACCACGGGAAAAATAGGACCTTCTTCTTCGGGAGTTATGAAGGGTATCGGCTTCGTACAGCGAACAGCAGTCTTTATCTGGTACCAACTCCCGCCGAAATAAATAATGGAGATTTCAGCGGCCTTGTCAACTCCTCCGGTAAGCCTATCCAGATTTATAATCCTTTCAGTACGCGTCCCGATCCCAGTAACCCAAGTCTCCTGCTTCGCGACCCCTTCCCAAACAACCAAATTCCTTCGGGCCTCATCGATACGAACGCTAAGAAGCTCGCCGCAGCTATTTACCCTGCCCCGGTTGCCACCGGCGTGCCACAAACGAATGGCTTGAATACGCTTCGCACTTCCCTGGACAATGACGAATACGACATTCGGATCGACGAACAACTCGGCCAAAGAGATTCCTTTTGGTGGCGGCTAATTCATGCAAACACTCCGTCAATTACCCCCCAGAACTTAGCGAACGGAGTGAAGGATGATGATAATATCGCTCACAACTGGGGCGCGTCCTGGACCCATACGTTTCGGCCAACCACGGTCATGGCGATTGAGTTCGGCCGAAATTACGGTTTTATAAGCAATGCCACCGACAGTTCTCAGGGTATCGAAACAAACCTCCTAAGCCTTGCCAACTATGTCAACTCCTTTGCATGTGGCTATTCCTATACCTCGAGAAGTTGCTATCTCCCGGGCATTACCATCTCAGGATATGGTGGTTGGGGAGATATTGTTTTCACGACTGGTGCTTCAGACCTTTATCAATGGAATGGGAGTCTTACCCAGATCGCCGGCAAGCACACCTTCACCATGGGCGCGGACTTCAACAAGTATTACTTTCATCGTGCACGTACTAATTCTGGTATTACCTACGGCACTGCCCAGACTTCGAACTTGGAGACTTCTACGGGCGGCGACGCCTTCGCCTCTTTCCTGCTGGGCGTCCCGGTGAGCGCGAGTTATTCAAACCTACTGGAGAGCGAGCATGGAGGCTGGGAGGAGGGCTTTTATTTTCAAGACCAGTGGAGACCGAATCAGCGCTTGACGTTGAACCTTGGCGTCCGCTACGATTTGCCGATTTCCGGTATTTACGGGGCCGGCCCGAACGATCCTAATGCTCACGTCGGCGATTTGGACCTTAGCAACGGAACTTATATCGTCGAGTATCCAACAGCTTCCTGCGCCAGCACCAACAATGTTCCACCTTGCATTCCTGGTGGAGCGTTGCCGGCTAATGTAGTTTTAGGCCTTTCGAACGGTAAAATTTTTCACACGCCGGAGGACAACATCCAGCCCCGCTTCGGATTCGCCTATCAGGTGACCAAGAAGGATGTCATACGAGGATCCTACACCCGCGTGTTCGATGACTGGGCGGCGATCGAACAGACAACTCAGAACGTCGAAGGTGCTTGGCCCAGTACAGCCAATACTCTGGTAAATAACCTGAATACTGCAGTGCCGACTGTTACTTCCGAGAATCCGCTGTCCACCGCCACCAGCACCGCGCCCCCCGCCACGCCTTTTAACAATTCGACGAACTACGCGAATCCGCTCTTCAAAAATCCTTATTCATGGCAATGGAATTTTGGCATCCAGCATGCCTTCGAGGCGAACACAATTATGACTCTGAACTACGCCGGGGCGACGGATCTGCGGCTGGATGTGGGTGCTTACCAAAATGTTGCCACAACACCAGGGGCCGGATGCACCGCTCCCCCCAACTGTTCCCGCTTGCCTTATCCGTACATCCATCCCACCTACTACGATAATGGTATTGGCAAAGGCTACTACCACGCCTTTGAGTTTTCCATGAGGAAGGCGAGCGACCACCTCTCGTACATAATTTCTTACACTTGGTCCAAAATGGAGGACTTGGGTTCGGACGGCTGGTATGGGGCGGAAGGAACATCCGTCGAGAATCCTTACAATCTGAGGAACGATAAGAGCGTAGCGGGTTTCAGCCAGAAGCACATCTTTTCCGGATCTTGGGTTTACAAGCTGCCTTTTGGCACGGGGCAGAAGTTTGAGACGCACAATCGCGCACTCGACTACGTCTTGGGCCCATGGGCGTTGAACGGTATCCTGAGTTTGAGCTCGGGCATCCCTTTTACGCTTAGTGCCCCGGCGCAAATTCCGAATACGGGCAATATATGGGAGCGTCCGACTTATACCGGTCAGCCACTTGGTGTGGCAAACCGGAGCCACGCTGAATGGTTCAATACAGCCGCTTATGAGGCGCCGCCTCCGTACACGTTTGGCAATGTGGGGCGGAACTCGTTGGTAGCCGATTGGCCGCGTGATCTTGACTTGTCTATTTTCCGCACGTTCCCGATCAGAGAATCCACGAGCGTGGAATTTCGCGCGGAGGCCTTCAACTTGACTAACTCGGTCGTCTGGGGAACTCCAGACGCGAACGTTACTGACGCGAGTTTCGGCGCAGTTACTAGCACCGAAAATAATTCCCGGCAAATTCAGTTTGCTCTGAAAATTTATTTTTGATCGGCGCGGATTACAAGATTTTTGCCACCCATTCATTACCGAAGGGAGGACCTAAAGCTGATGAATCGTCGAGAGTTCGCTTATCTATTGGGTGCCTTAGCCTCCACTCCGGCCGCCTTCTCCTTCCCCGTGGGAAACGAAACTGGTAACAAGGCCGACCCAGCTGGCGACTCTCCATCTGCGGCTGGCTTCAACAAATATACCGAAGACTGGGCCCAGTTTTGCGCTGCACCGGAAAACGAGCGCGTCTTTTATGCTCTGGTCGATGGCCGCATTGTTTCCGAGCGCCTGGATAATGAAAACTGGCAGCCCACCGACTGGGGGCATTATGCTCCTAGCCATTGGTACCACGAGAGCACGCATCCACCAGAGTTGCCAGTACCAGGCGGCTCACATTACGGGGTGCCGATGATCTCGCCGATCCCAAATCTAGCCGGGCAAGGGCCATATAGACCCACCTGGGAATCGCTGCTTGAATATGACTGCCCCGAATGGTACCGAGATGCCAAGTTCGGCATTTGGAATCATTGGAGCCCGCAGTGCGTGCCGGAAGATGGCGATGTGTACGCGCATAACATGTATGTACAAGGCTCGGGCCAGAACAAGTTCCACCTTGCCCATTACGGGCACCCGTCGGTTGTCGGCTATAAGGACGTCAGTGCGCAGTGGACGCTCTTGAATTGGGATCCGTCGGAACTGATGGACCTGTATGTACGCGCCGGGGCCCGCATTTATCTCGCTCTGGCCAACCATCACGATAACTTCGATACCTGGAATTCCAAGTACCAGCCGTGGAATGCTATGAATGTTGGCCCCCACCGCGACGTCATCGGGACGTGGGCCGCTGAGGCGCGCAAGCGCAATTTACGCTTTGGAGTAACCACGCATTCCGCTATCAACTGGTGGGGATGCCAAGTGAGCCACGGGGCTGATGCCACGGGGCCTTTGGCCGGTATCCCCTACGATGGCCGTCTCACTTTGGCCGATGACCGCAACGAGTGGTGGCACGGCTTGGATCCGCAGCGACTTTACATCCCCAAGCACCCCGAGAATGCCTTGCCGGATATTTCGTACGTAAAGAACTATTACGACCGCACCTGCGACTTGATCGACCAGCACAATCCCGACCTGGTCTATTTCGACGAGACGCTCCTTCCGTTGGGGTGGGGAGGGATGAACATCGGCGCGTATTATTACAACCGAAGTTTGGCCGTGAACGGCGGCAAAATAGAGGCGGTCATCAACGTAAAGAATGTGCCATCGAATTTAGCAAAGGCAGTGGTGTACGACATTGAGCGCGGCGGAACCAGTGGCATCCAGACTTATCCGTTCCAGACGGAGACTTGCATAGGAGATTGGCATTACTTGCGCTCGCTGTATGAGTGGCCGGGGGAATACGGCCAATACCTACCGCCGCGCGCCATTATTCACTGGATGGTCGACGTGGTGAGCAAGAACGGAACATTCATCCTAAATGTCCCTGGCAAACCGGACGGCACAATCGACTCTAAGGAGCGCCGTATCCTTGAGGAAATTGGGGAATGGTTCAAAATCAACGGCGAAGCTATTTATGAAACGCGCCCATGGACGGTTTTCGGCGAAGGCCCGCACATGCTCCAGCTTGGCTCGTACCTGAGCAACCCCGTCGCCGAATTCGACGCCAGCGATATACGTTACACATGCAATAAGGCCGGGACAGTTGTTTACGCTATTGTGCTCGGCTGGCCCCAAAGCCAGCGGGGCGAAAGAGAAAGCGGTTTGCTCCTAAAATCGTTCGGGGCTTCGGCCGCCAAGCCAGTGAAAGTGGCGAACGTCGAGTTGTTAGGTTGCCAGCAAAGAATGCAGTTTAACCAGACGTCGGAGGGCCTCCACATCGAATGGCCGTCGTTCGCCTTCACGGAGAGGTCCCCGAGAGACACGGTGGTGATAGCACCTTCGGACATTGCCGTGGCCTTCAGGCTCAGCCTCGTTTAGAAGAAAATGCGCCCTGGCGAATTCGGTTTGCTCTGGAATTTTATTGAACGGCGGATTACAAGGTCATTTGCCACCGATTCAATACCCAAGGTAGGACCTATCGTTGATGAATCGTCGAGAGTTCGCTTATCTACTGGGTGCCCTTGCCTCCACCCCGGACGCCTTCTCCTTCCCCGTAGGAGACGAAACCGGTAACAAGGCCGACCCGGCAGGCGACTCCCCATCTGCAGCTGGCTTCAACAAATACACTGAAGACTGGGCCCAGTTTTGCGCTACACCGGAAAACGAGCGCGTCTTTTACGCTGTGATCGATGGCCGCATCGTTTCCGAGCGCCTGGATAGCCAAAGCTGGCAGCCTACCAACTGGCACAACGATCGACCGACGTCGCCGGTACCGGACTTGCCAGTCCCGGGCGGGTCATTCAACGGCGTGCCAATGAACTCGCCGATTCCTAATCTAGCCGGACAAGGACCCTACAAGCCCACTTGGGATTCTCTGCACCAGTACGAATGCCCCGAATGGTACCGCGATGCGAAATTCGGCATCTGGAATCACTGGAGCCCGGAGTGTGTGCCGGAAGATGGTGACGCGTATGCGGAGGGTTTGTATAGGGAAGGCTCCCCCAAGTACCAATTCCAACTTGCCCATTACGGCCATCCGTCGCGCTTCGGCTACAAAGACATTTGCCCCCAATGGACACTCTTGAATTGGGAACCTTCGGAACTTATGGACCTATACATACGGGCCGGGGCCCGCTTTTTTCTTGCTCTAGCCAACCATCACATCAACTATGACACTTGGAACTCCCAACACAATCCTTGGAACGCGATGAATATTGGGCCACACCGTGACGTAATCGGGACATGGGCGGCGGAAGCGCGCAAGCGCAATTTGCGTTTTGGCGTGACCGAGCACGCGGTGAATTGCTGGTGGCTTCTCCAGGTCGGTCACAGCGCCGATGCCACCGGGCCTTTCGCCGGCATTCCTTACGACGGCGACCTGACCTTGGCTGAAGGCCGCAACCAGTGGTGGCAGGGTTTCGATCCGCAGCAGCTTTACTGTCCAAAGCACCCCTTTAACGCCTTGCCTGATGTTTCCTACGTGAAGAACTTTTATGATCGCACCCGTGACCTGGTCGATCAGTTCAACCCTGACTTGCTTTATTTTGATTGTGCGCTCTTGCCCCTTGGCTGGGGAGGAATGAATATTGCGGCTTATTATTACAACCACAGTCTTGCTCTAAACAGCGGCAAGATGGAAGGCGTAATCAACGTTAAGCAGCTCCCACCGAATCTGACCAAGGCAGTGGTGTACGACATCGAAATGGGCGTGCCCGACAGCATCTTGCCCTATCCCTGGCAATCCGAGACTTGCTTAGGAGAGTGGCATTACGACCGCAAATTATTCGACCATCCGGGCGAGTACGGCGGCTATATGTCGCCGGACGCCGTAATCCATATGCTTGCCGATGCGGTCAGCAAAAACGGCACCTTCATCCTCAATATTCCTGGCAAGCCTGATGGGACAATTGACGCCAAGGAGCGGCTTATTCTGGAACGCATCGGGGCTTGGTTCCAGATCAATGGGGAAGCTATCTATGCGACCCGTCCGTGGACCGTCTTTGCCGAGGGACCGCACAGGATTAAAGCGGGCCAATTTAAAGGCCGCAGCGAGGATGATCATAGCATCCGCGATCTTGACGCGACCGACGTGCGCTATACACGCAGCAAGGACAGCAAGGTGGTTTACGCCATCGTGCTGGGGTGGCCGCAGCAGGCGTTGCTGTTGCGTTCGCTCGGCACTGAGGCTGATAACCGGCCAGGCAAGGTGACACACGTCGAATTGCTCGGATCGGCAGAACGCATTCGCTGGAAACAGACGGCTTCCGCCTTGCGGATAGAACCACCTCGAGAAAAGGTATCTTCTGATTACGCGGTCGCTTTCAAACTAAGCATTGCTTAACGGAACCAGAAATTATGGGGGACTACGAAGGGAGGCTTCCGTGAGGTTTATCAGAGACATCATGCTGGCCATCGCGTTCGCGGCGAGTTGGGCGAGTGTAGTAGCGGCGCAATCCCCAACCCCGCAGCCGGTTCACTACTGGCACGTCTGGGTTGATGGCGGGGGGACAACCCATCAGACCCAATGCGAGTTCAAGAATTTCAGCCCCCGCGAGGGCGTGGAGCCGACTTTCGTCAACAAACTGCAGGAAAAGCCAGATCACGTTGTGATCGTTCAATTCTCGAAGGGATGGGTCTCCACAGCATGGCATGAGAATCCTGTACCTCAATGGATCATTCCACTGTCGGGACGCTGGTTCGTAGAGACGATGGACGGACATCGGGTCGAGATGGGACCGGGCGATGTCTCCCTGGGCGAAGACCAGGGCTCGAAGCCGGATGCGGCCGGCCATATCGGCCACATGGCAGGAACGGTGGGCAACGCGCCCGCGACGTTGATGATCGTCCAGTTGGATCAGAAGGTGAATCCCAATGTCGGTTGCAGCGACAAGTGACACCGGCGATCGGTTTGTCGAGGAGCGGGAACATGTGCCGTAAGACCTGAGCAGTAAGCAGCTCGATTCGGTTTCGGTTCAGTTCTGAGGGTAAGCTCCGAGCAAGCCGGAGCCCACATTCTAATGAAGTAGGTGGAATAATGGATCTCGAAATAATGGATCTCCGGCGTGATGAGTATATGGCGCGGCTGCGGCAAGTGGTGAAATCGGGCCGACCGCTGATCGGTGCTGGCGCTGGAACGGGGATGTCCGCTAAGTGCGCGGAGGCGGGCGGAGCCGATCTGATAATCATTTACAACTCCGGCCGTTATCGCATGGCAGGACGCGGGTCTCTTGCCGGCCTTCTGGCTTACGGCGATGCTAATGCCATTGTGGAGGAGATGTCTCGTGAGGTGCTTCCGGTGGTCAAGCGGGTGCCAGTTCTTGCTGGCGTCAACGGCACTGACCCATTCCGATCGATGCCGCGCTTTCTCGCCAAACTCCGAGACATGGATTTTGCTGGAGTGCAGAACTTCCCAACGGTAGGCCTGATTGACGGGGTCTTTAGGGCCAATTTGGAGGAGACCGGAATGGGTTACGGTCTCGAAGTCGAGATGATCGAGCATGCAAGCAAGCTTGGTCTTTTGACCTGCCCTTACGTCTTTGATGAGGAGCAGGCGCGACAAATGGCCAGGGCGGGCGCAGACGTGATTGTCGCCCATGCAGGGTTGACCATTAACGGGTCTATTGGTGCGAGGACAGCACGGACCCTAGAGGAGACTGTACCGTTTGTCCAGTCAATCCGCGATGCCGCTGCTTCCGTCAACGACGACATATTGGTGCTTTGTCACGGAGGACCTCTGGCCGAGCCGGAAGACGTCGCGTTTGTTCTGTCTCGAACTTTCGGAATCGCCGGCTTCTTCGGCGCTTCGAGCATCGAGCGGCTGCCGACAGAGAGAGCTATTACGGAGCAGGTTCAGAAGTTCAAGACGCTTGTTGTCAGCGGATGATCTGGTCGATTTTCTTGCTGAGGAGAGAATATGGAAAGCTTACCGGGACGGCACTTCGTGCGGCCGTCGGACGTCGAGACGATGGTGTTGGACTGGGGAACGATCAAGTGGATGAGCGAGCCGCGAGTCACAGGCACGAATAGGTTCACTATGGGAGTCGTACTCCTGGATCCAGGCAAAGGCCACACGCGGCACAATCATCCCGGGTGCGAAGAAATTCTTTACATCGTTTCGGGAGTGGGAAAGCAGATGATCGACATCGGAGGTGAGCGATCGGAGCCCGTTGGTGCCGGAGACTTAATTGCTATCCCTCCCGATGTTTTCCACGCTACCGTAAACACAGGATGGGAACCCCTCAAGTTGCTGGCTGTGTACTCTCCTCCAGGACCGGAAGTGCTCCTGCGTGGCTTGCCGGATTGTAAGCTGGTCCCGCCCGGTGAGCTTCCCGCTCGCCCCACGAGCGATGACTCTTCCGGAAGAGCAAAGCAATGAAGCAGAAGACTGTCGCCATTCTCGGAACACTCGACACGAAGGGAGAGGAATTTGCCTATCTTCGCCGTCGAATCGAATCCTCGGGGGTGGGCACGATTGTCATTGATAGCGGTGTCTTGGGAACGCCGGCGTTTGCAGCGGACGTCAGCAGGGATGAGGTCGCTCGAGCAGGCGGGCACGCGATTGAGGAGCTGGTTTCTGCGCGGGACCGCGGCAAGAGCATTGCAGTTATGGCCGAAGGTGCCGCGGCCGTTGTCCGACGGCTGTTCGGCGAGGGGAAAATCGAAGGATTGATTTCTTTAGGCGGGACGGCAGGAACTAGTATTGCGGCATTGGCAATGCAAACGTTGCCCTCGGGCTTTCCAAAAGTGATAGTTTCCACGGTGGCCTCGGGTAACACTCGTCCTTACGTTGGGACTAAGGACATTGTGATGCTGCACTCGATCGTCGATATCGCCGGGCTGAACCGCCTCTCCCGTCGGATCCTAGCGAATGCCGCAGCCGCCATCAGTGGCATGGTGGTGCAGGACGAGATCGAAAACGGCGAAGGGAGGCCTTTGGTCGGAGCCACTATGTTCGGAGTCACCACTCCCTGCGTCACCGCGGCGCGACAGATTCTCGAGCAACGAGGTTTCGAAGTGCTAGTGTTTCACGCCACGGGCACTGGCGGGCAAGCACTGGAAGAGCTTGTAGATGATGATTACTTCGCCGGAGTTTTGGACATCACTACAACTGAGCTTGCGGACGAATTGGCAGGAGGGGTGCTGAGTGCCGGGCCGCATCGCTTGGAAGCCGCGGCAAGGAACGGTGTGCCGCAGGTGGTTTGTCCGGGTGCCATCGATATGGTCAACTTTGGCCCTCTCGATTCGGTGCCGGAGAGATACAAGCATCGGAAGTTATACGTCCACAACCCTAATGTGACCTTGATGCGCACGACGCCTGAAGAGTGCGCGGCTTTGGGCCGCATTACCGCCGAAAAACTCAATCTCTCGCGCGGCTCCGTACACGTGCTTATACCCTTGCGTGGTTTTTCTGCCATCGACTCGCCGGGCCAGCCGTTCTATTGGCCGGAAGCTGACAGGAGCTACCTTGAAGCGCTCAAGAACAGACTTGCCAGTAAGATTCAACTCATCGAGATTGACGCTCACATCAATGACGAGATATTCGCGCGCGAAGCCGCCAATACATTGCTCGAGGCGATCAAGAAGACGGAATCGCACCGTCTTGAGCGAACGCCTGAAGCTCGCCGTGCATTTCGTTGAAGCCTGAATTTTGCTTGAAGGACGATACACGGAATCCCAATCTCAATAACCGGGAGGGTAATTCTAAAATGAACACAGAACAGAAGCAGCCGCCAGAATCGACAAAAGAAGGCATCTCCACCGATCCGCATTCCCAAAGTTCAATGTCAAGGAGACGCCTGCTGATGAGCGCCGTAGCTTTAGCTGCGGGCAGCAAGGTCTTGGAAGGGGCCACGGCCAGACCTACCGGGTCGGATATTCCGGAGGATAAGCCTCCAATCCTCGCCCTGATCGGTGATAGATACCACAATTCTGATTACATTCATGTCGCCTTGGATCGGTTGTTCTCCGAATTGGGCCTGCAATGGGACTACACGATCCGGTACGATCAATTATCTGCAAATCTCCTAAGAGGGCGTCGCGTACTTATTGTCTTCAGGGGCGGCTCGGTATGGCCAGGGGGATACTTAGAGCCAAGCGGCTATTGTTACGGAAACGGCCTTGAAAATGTAGGAGCTTTCCCGCAGACAAAACCCCAAGGCTGGATTACAGAACAACAGGCAGAGGCCGTGCGGGATTTTGTCGCTGAAGGGAATGGCCTCTACGTAATCCATTCAGGTTGTGAAGTGGCGAATTTCGCTCCGGTATTCAAGGAACTCTTAGGAGGAGAATATGCGGATCACGCACCTCTGCGGCCCTTCAAGGTCAACGTGATGAACAAGACCCATCCGATTACTGAGGGTATTGAGGACTTTATGGTCACCGATGAGCAGTACTTCCCAAAATACTACGGTGACCCTGCGAACATCCTCCTTCAGGGTGACAATATCGACGGTCTAACGTTCAGCGACCGCGGTACGAAGTCCGTCTCGGGTTGGGCGCACGAGTACGAGAAGGGGAGGGTGGTTTTCACCGGCATCGGACATACGATTTCCGTGATGTGGGCTCCAGAGCACCTGAAACTCCAGAAGCGATCCGTAGAATGGCTGCTGAAAAGGATCTAATCCGACCCGATGGCGTCGGGGCAGACACGCCTTTATCATCGACGACTTTCAAAAGTGTCCTGAGGCAAAACCCAAAAGCTGTACCAGGTGCAAGTAGAGATAAATTGGCAGTTGAAGCCCTCGAAGGAAAACAACGAGGAGGATCAACATGCCGAAGAAGCAACACAGCGAAGAGCAGATCATCGCGGCCCTCAAGCAGTACGAGGCTGGGGACAAGACGGCTGACATTTGCCGCAAGCTGGGGGTCAGCCAGGCGACTTTTTACATGTGGCAAGCGTTCATCCCGAATGCCACTGATAGCGCACTGCTGGCTGGCAAAACAAACCTTACCGTCTGTTTCTCTGGCAAGTCCGCTGTGCCGTGCTGGACGCTCCGAGCAATGCCGGATTATCGAATGAGCAGGTAAACTCTGATGCTTGCGTGATGCTGGGAATCTCCGGTTTTTCCATGGCCGTGTGTCCATCATCTGTCGTCTGCCCTTGATTGTGGCTCCAAGGCCAACAAATCTCAACGGACATGTAAATCCGTTTCCTCGCTTCGAAAGCGAAAGCGCCTTCGGGGAGAAACGATGTCGATCTTCATTGGCTCAAAGGCGTAGTCAGACTCGTGCTTTGACTCACATTGTCCGTGTCTCGCGGATATCTGGAAGTCACTTTCAGGACAGACTTTCCCTAGTTTTCGACTGCGGACAGATTCACGGTGAATTAGACAACTTTTGCGACCCAAGTTCCGGGTTCCGGTTGTCTATTGGCCATTTCTATGGAGACCGCTTCCCGTACGGGGAACCGGTCGTCGCTTCAGGTCATTTTTCAGGTATAAATCATGGGGGTTAGCGCTTAAGTCGTTGAGGAAATGCGACTTGCGCTGACTATCACAATGCGGCTCCCAATTCGAATATCTCATTTATTTTCAATCACTTACTGGATTAAAGAAACCGATGGAAATCGTCTATGCTGAAGATCGAGCAGGCGATATTACAGGCGTGGGCAGGAAAGGAGAAGACCACAGTCAGCCTTCACGATGATCGAAAGCGTCTTCGAAGTAATGCCGTCATGAAAGCGATGTCGCTGATATTTGTCGCTGTTAGCAGTGGATGCTTGGGTCGAGTGTTAGTCGTTTTTCGGGGAGGTCGTCACTAGAAGCAATTCATCCTCCGTCTTCCCGTCGTAACTAAGAGAACAAATGCCACGTACAAATCTCCCACCGAAATGTCGGACCAGGCGACGGAGCGACGGAATTCTCTTTATCTTACGCTTTTTCAATAACTTAAGCTTCGTCTCTCAGCTCCGGCGCTTCCCGGCGAGACGGGTAGCCCCGACGGATTCATCTCTCGTTCTCTAATCCGGGGCGATCACGAATGGAATTCGATATTTTAGTTACTCGAATTGCACTTATATTTATCGGCAGACTCTCCTCTTGACGGTCATCTTGTCGGTGACTGGGACCACCGCCTTCAAAAAGGATTTCGATGTTCGGGAAGGTTAACAGCGTCCTCCGGAGCCTGTCAGTGGGGAGACCACATCCAAACCCTTATCATGCCGCCTGCAGAGCCTCTCCGCCCAATAGCGTGGGCCCGCCAGGTATCCTCGCGCGGGTCTAAATGCGTCTCGGGAACGCGCGGGACGCCGACCATGCGACGTCTCTCCAGAATTCGTGAGGTGGTAGCATCTATGCGTTGAAATAAGCGAATCCCAACACTACGTGGAATACGTGAAAATGCGCGGGAGCAGATCTCGCACCGCGCATACATTTCACGCAGGATGAGAATAAGGCAAGTGAGATACGACCCCAAACCCTACAAAGACGACCGTCTCGACAAGCTCGCTCAGCTCGGCCGCTGCGTAAAGTGCCGGAGCTCTGCACTCTATTGTGCTGCATGTGGAAAGCCAGTGAACCCTCGCGACATGATTGATCGACACTCGCGATGTCCGAATAAGGGCTGCTCTCACGCCGAAGTCAAGTACAAGAAGCTCTGCCCAAAGCATCAATCCGAAAAGCAGCTTAGAACAAGGCAAATCATTAATCAGGGTATATGCCCTCTTTGTCATCAGGCGCATCCCGGACCGGGCTGCTTGTATCGTAAGTTTCGCGAAATCGGAATTCGAAAGTTGACTCGAGAACAAATAGAGTGGGTATGGTTGCAGTTCATGAGAGAACCGCTAAAGGGGAAGAGCCAGAATTGGGAAATATTGAATAGCCTGCAACCCGAGCAAATCCTACAACTACAAAAGAGGCCTCCCCTCGAGCCCGAAGATCAGAGTATCAATGCCATTGTCTTGACCGACTCCCTAAGAACTAAACCCGATCGTGATTTCGCGTCGAAGGATATGCGACTCTACCTTCCTGGTGCGATCAGGGACGGGATGTCGCGGGCGAAGGCAGAAGGGAAACGTATCGGCCGCCCGAAGCGCCTCCGCGCTTAGACCCTTTTCATAGCCGCGAAAACACAGTGCTTTCTCCGGCGCATTGCATTAAGCAATTCCGGTCGCACAATCAATCCAGGTCAAATTCGCAATTTGGTGCAGCTGTGAGCCTATCAAAGTATGGGTTTTCGGCGTCATTGAGAAACGCAAGGATTTCGGATGCCGCCAAGTTGAAAAGAAGACAAAGTTAGGGTGCCTGTCGCCCTTATTTATTCCGCGGAATGGCTTTACTGGAAAGAAATCTTGGGGATTGGGAATGGCAATTTCAGAAAAAGCGAAAATTGAATCAAAAACAACATTGGCGATTAAGTCACCAACTTCTGCCCTCGATTCGGAGAATGGGAAGCACGCTTCTGCTTCGAATGCGAAGACTGAAGAGGACGCGCTCTGCGACCAGTTTTCAGCTCTTTTCTGCGGCTATGAAGACGCGCACGGGGAGCATGAACTGTCTGAACAACCGGACGAGAATGGGAAAATCAAAGGACGAGCGCAGACTATGAGGTCTGGTGCAACGCCGAGGGAATACCGAGCGCATCTCAACGGCGGCATTAAAAGTCTCGGGGTAATTTCTCTTCTTAGGGATAACACTTGCTGCTTTGGTGCAATCGATATTGATATTCAGGGCGAGCCTCATCTGAAAGAGAGCGTTGAGGACCTTGAAAAACGGATCCGCAAGCTTAATCTCCCGCTCGTAGTTTGTTTGAGTAAGAGCGGAGGAGTCCATCTCTATCTATTCTCCAAGACCCCTATTTCGGCTAAATTGATGCAGGCCAAGTTGACTGCATTCGCAGCTCGTCTCGGATACGGCGGATGCGAAGTGTTTCCGAAACAGGTTATGCGAGCCAATCAGAATGATGTTGGAAACTGGATCAATATTCCGTATCATGGAGCATTCTCCGCGAAAGGAACTCGGCGTTATGCCATTCGAAATGGAAAGCCAATTCGTGACCTGAAGGACTTTCTCGCTTATTGCAATATGATGCGCATCACCAGCAGCGATCTAGAAGAAGTTCAAGCTCCATTGTCCAACATGTTCGAGGATGGACCTCCTTGCCTTCAACACTTAGCAACGGTTGGCATCGAAGGATTTCGAAACAATGCTTTGATGAATGTTGCGATCTATTACAAGAAATCCCGTCCAGCAGATTGGGAAGATGCGTTAGCAGAGTTCAACTTTAACCATGTACAACCACCTTTGAAGCAAAGCGAATTAGATCAAATTCGCAAGAGCAACAGTCGAAAGGATTATTCCTACACTTGCAAGAATCCTCCAATATCAAACCATTGCGACAAGAAGACCTGTGTGAGGCGAAAGTTTGGCATTGGAATGAGAGGAAACGGTGAGACAGCCGTATTCCCCATTGACAACTTGACGAAATGCGTCAGTAAAGACTCCGTGCGATGGTATGCCGAGCATCAAGGGATGCGCGTCGAATTGACTACGGAAATGCTGTTAAGCCCTCGGTCGCTCCAGAGGGCTTTTGTGGACAAATTCAACGAGGTCATTATGCTTCCCAAGTCGACAGAGTGGCTTGAGAGGCTGAAGGATCTCATTGAGAGTTGCGACATCGTGGAAGATCCTGAAGATGCCAGTGAGCAGGGGCAATTCGAGAATCGTCTGGATAATTTCTTCAGCGGTAGCCGCCCTGCAAGAAATCGGGACGAGTTAATCAAAGGCAATTCGTATATCCAAAACGGGCGCGTCTATTTTCGCTCAGATGACTTGTTCCAATATCTAGCCATCCGGAGATTCCAATGCAAGCCACACCAAATCTGGCTTTGGTTAAAGCAAATGGGAGCCACATCGGAGCGTATGAGCGTGAAAGGCAAAGATGTGCGGGTATGGTCACTTCCTGAACCCACGCAATATGAGAATACTCCAATTGCCCTTCGGGTTGAAATGCTCGAGATGATGTGAAGATGAACGAGCGAACGAGGCAGCTAGTTCTTGCCAATTTCGGAGCAGATCTTCGTCACGGGTTGCACGTCGAGAGTACCTCAAGGCGAACACGGAGATGTTACGCGAGCTCAAAGTCGAAGCCCTGAACGCTTTGTCATGGAGTGAGATTGAATTCGAGAAGGATCAACTGGGCGG
>Ga0209517_10002441_pt1 | contig 26235 bp, 21 predicted proteins | sample PeaSoiMetSII2010_FD_187695 | JGI IMG/M metagenome (GOLD analysis project Ga0209517, IMG submission 187695) | Peat soil microbial communities from Weissenstadt, Germany - SII-2010 (SPAdes) (version 2) | ecosystem: Environmental > Terrestrial > Soil > Wetlands > Peat | place: Germany... | reverse complement strand
GGACTTCGGCACGGGGACGTTCGGTGACATGGGCTGCCACATCTTCGATCCTGTGTTTGACAGTCTCGAACTAGGCGCTCCCCTGTCGGTCCGTTCCGAAGGGCCAGCCCCCAACCAATGGAACTGGGCTATGGATTCGCATATCCAATATACTTTCCCAGGCACTCCCTATACGGCCGAAGGCACTTTACGCGTGAGCTGGTACGATGGCACACAGCAGCCACCCCCCGAGGTCCGCGCCCTGCTGGAGGGCGACGCCTTGCCCGGCACGGGCTCGATTTTTGTCGGCACCCAAGGCACCATGCTCCTTCCTCACTTCTCCAAGCCCATGCTTTACCCAGACAAGCGCTTTGCCGGCTTAAGATATCCGGACGCGGCCTCAAGCGATCACTGGGCCGAATTCGTCGGAGCCTGCCTTGGCCAGACGCGAACCTCCGCCGGTTTCGATTACGCAGGACCTCTAACAGAAGCCGTCCTGCTGGGTAGCGTGGCTTCGCGTTTCCCCCAGACGACTCTGCACTGGAACGCTCCTCAGTTGAGCTTCGATCAGCCGGAGGCCAACCGGTTCGTCCGGCGAGCCTATCGCCCCGGCTGGGTCAGGGATGACGCGAAGAAAAGAGCCGCTGGGGACCGGCATTCCTCTGCCGTAGGTGTCTAGCGACCGGCCGTTGCTTGGCCGTAACCTGTTTGTCACAAGCTTGGCATTGTCTCAAACTCCCCGGCATGGTATTGGCTAGGGGCGTGAGATCGAAGATCCTGGTAGTCGATGACGAGCCGGAGGCGGTCGAGTTAGTTGAGTTCAATTTGAAGCAGGCCGGCTACGATGTAGCGACGGCGCCTGACGGGGCGGAGGCGCTCAAGAAAGCCCATGCCCTAACCCCTAATCTCATCATTCTCGACCTAATGCTGCCCGAACTTGACGGCCTGGAGGTATGCAAAATGTTGCGGCGCGATCCAGCTACCTCCTCAGTCCCGGTTATCATGCTCACAGCCAAAGCCGCCGAGATCGACCGCGTCCTGGGCCTGGAACTCGGAGCCGACGATTACATCACTAAGCCGTTCAGCCCACGCGAGTTGGTTTTGCGTGTCAAAAACATTCTCCAGCGTGGCCGCCCCCCCGAGGGGGAGCCCAAAACCCTTCAGTTCGGTGACCTCACGATTGACAGCGCCCGCCATTTGGTGACTTGGAAAGGCCAGTCGGTCGAATTGACCGCGACCGAGTTCAAGTTGCTGGCACTGTTGGCCCAACGCCGCGGCCGGGTGCAGTCGCGCGAGCAATTGCTGCGCGACGTATGGGAGTACAACAGCCTGGTGGATACGCGCACGGTGGATACGCACATGCGCCGCTTGCGCGAAAAGTTGGGGGCCGCGGCTTCCTATCTCCAGACCGTGCGCGGCGTCGGTTACCGTTTTACCGATCAGCGGTGATTTCGTGGTAATCTGGCCTATTTTAACGTTCCTGGCTCTCGTTGGCTTGGGAGCGTTGCATTGGTGGTGGCGGGGGCGCTTCCTTCGCTCCCAGCAAGCCGCGCAGAAGGAGATTGAGCAGTTGAAGCTGGCGCAGGAACAAGCCGCTCTTCAAGTCCAAACCCAGCAGGAAGCCTTGCTCAATAGCATGGTCGAGGGCCTTATTTTGCTCGACGAGCGCGGACGAATCTTGCTGGCCAACCGGGCCTGCTCCCGGCTTTTCGGCCTTACCGCCGACATTCGATCGAGGACCATCATTGAGGCGTTGCGCCTGCATGAACTGGCCGATTTGGTCGAGTTCTTGGGCACGCAAAAGCAGGTGCTAGGCTACGAACTGAAACTTGCAGGCCCCAGCGAGCGGTGGTTGCAAGTCAATGGCGCCGCTATTTCCAACGGCGGCGGCCGCCGTTCTGGAACCATTCTCGTCTTTCACGACCTGACCCGGCTCAAACAGCTCGAAAGCGCCCGCAAAGAATTTGTGGCCAACGTCAGCCACGAGTTGCGCACCCCTCTGTCGCTCATCAAGGGCTATGTCGAAACGCTTTTGGACGGGGCCAAGGACAACCCGGAGGTCTCAGCCAAATTCCTGCAAACGATCGATCGCAACGCCGAGCGCCTCAAGCTCCTCATCGAGGATTTGCTCACCATCTCCGAGCTCGAATCCGGCCGGGTCCGACTTAACATCCAGGCCGTAGCTCTCCGGACAACCACCGACAAGGTCTGTGCCGATTTCAAGTCACGCGCCGAAGCCCGGCGGGTCACCCTCGTCAACGAAACTCCTGACTTGGTCGTCCGCGCCGACATGAACCGCCTGGAGCAAGTGCTGGGGAATCTCATCGACAACGCCATTAAATATGGGCGCGCTGAGGGACGCGTCGTGGTGGGCGGACGTGCCGCTGAGGGCGCCCAGGTCGAGGTCTTCGTCCAGGATGACGGTCCGGGAATCCCACCCGAGGCGCTCGAACGCGTGTTCGAGCGGTTTTATCGAGTGGATAAAGCCCGGTCTCGTGAGCAGGGCGGGACCGGCTTGGGCCTTGCCATCGTCAAGCACATTGTGCAAACCCATCAGGGGCGAGTTTGGGCCCGCAGCGAACTGGGCCGCGGCGCTTCTTTCTTCTTCACTCTGCCCCAGGACTCGAGCAGCCTCCAACAGCGCCTCCTGTAGCACACGCCGCAACCCTCAGCCGCCCGCAACGATTCTCACGATCTCCAACCGGTCGCCCGGCTCCAATCGCCGTCGGCTAAACTCGGACGGCGCAACGGCTTCCCCGTTGTGTTCGACTACCACGCTGCGCGGCAGCAGGCGCTGGCTTACCAGAAAATCTTCGATCGAGCAGGGTAGGTTCGCTTGAACCTCCTGTCCGTTGGCGATCAGCGTTTGCGGAATCATGGATGCATCACGGCGTCGCGCAAGGTCCGCGAGCCCGGTTCGTCGTTCCTTGCCATTCAGCCCGTGAGCACCGCCTCCCAGTCTTTCCAGACGGGCTCGTAACCCAACCGGCGAATCAGCTCAGCGACCTCTTGGGGCGATCGCTCATCGGCGATTTGGAACTGGCCGGTGGCTTGGGACGCCGCCCCCTCTCGCTCGGCCCACTCACTCGCGCCCAACTCGATGATGCGCCCGCGTTGCGTATGATGAAGTTTATCTTTGCCTGCCCCGGTGTAGCCACCCGGTTCGGTGTGGCTGCCCGCACTAATCAGCGTAATCCCCAACGGGATGAGGCCGTCGCGCAAGTCACGCGCTTCACGCGTCGAAAGCACTAAGCCCACATCGGGGAACATGAGCCGGAAGGCGCAGGCCAATTGCACCAGCTCGCGGTCACCGAGCGGTGCGAGCGGCTGGAACTCACCCGCGCAAGGTCGCAGCCGAGGTAGCGAGATCGTCAACTGCGCCTTCCAGCAAGCGCGCAGCAGATACTTAACGTGCGCGGCCACCGCCAGGGCCTCCCAGCGCCAGTCGCTTAAGCCATACAGCGCCCCCACGCCGAGCCGGCGGAAACCCGCCGCGTACGCCCGTTCTGGCGTTTCCAGCCGCCAGTCGAAATTCCGCTTCGGTCCGGCTGTGTGCAGCTCGACATACGCCGCCCGGTCATAGGTTTCCTGGTACACGACCAAGCCCTCCGCACCGGCCTGAACCAACGGCCGGTAATCCGCGCTTTCCATGGGACCGATTTCCAGCGAGATGCTTGGCACTTCGGCGTGCAGGGCACTGACGCAGTCGGTCAAGTACCGGTGGGAAACAAACTTGGGATGCTCGCCGGAAACCAGGAGCAGATGCCGAAAACCCTGATCCAGGAGCGCGCGTGCTTCACGCCGAACTTCCTCGACCGTGAGTGTAAGCCGCAGGATCGGGTTGTCCCGCGAGAAGCCGCAGTACTTGCAGTTATTGACGCACTCGTTGGACAGATAGAGCGGGGCGAAAAGCCGGATGACTTTGCCGAAGCGCTGGCGAGTCAACTGTTGCGAACGCCTCCCTAGCGCCTCGAGCAACTCCGCCGCCGCAGGGGATATCAAGCGCGCAAAATCATCCAGCGAGAGCCGCGATTTAGCCAGGCTCTCCTGCGCCGCCGCCCTTGAGGCGGTCAGCGACTCCCGCACCAGCGCCGCCAACGGCAGGGAATTAAATTGTGTGACAAAACTCACGGCCGAAACCTACCAATAATCGGGCGAGGACACAACCAGGGACCGCTTACCCAAGCAGATAGTCGGGCTTCTTGTTAACCTCGAGCCAGTATTTTTTCAAACGGTCAACAATGCCCTGAAGATCCTCGAAGGCATGCGGTTTCGCCACGTAGGAGTTGGCGCCCAAATCATAGGCCTGGTTGATGTCCTGGACCTCTTCCGACGAGGAGAAGATAATCACCAGCAGACGCTTCAACTTAGGTTGCTCCTTGATCCACCGCAGCACATCGAAGCCGTTGAGCCGGGGCATCTTTAGGTCGAGCAGCAACAGGTGCGGCAAGGGATGCGCTTGCCGATCGCTGAACGGCTCGGCCCCGCGCAAGTAATCGATGACCTCCTGGCCGTCTTTGGTGAAATGCAAACGGACAGCAAAGCCCGCCTTCTCGAAAGCACGCTGTAGAAAAAAGGCGTCCGAAGAGTCATCCTCAGCCACGAGGATATGTCGGGGACTCTCCACCGCCGCGGGCAATGTGGTGTTCATTGCGAAACTTAATGGGGCAAGCCGGCCAGCTCCGCCTCGTGCGCCCAATGTTTGCCCTCCTGCCGGATCGCTTCCACCAAATCGTGGTAGGCCACAGGTTTGACCAGCAACCCATTAGCCCCGAGCGCGTGTGCTCGATCGGCCAGGCGCTCGTCCAGCGAGCCCGTCACGATTATCACGGGCAAGCGTTGGAAGGATGGTTCCTGCCGCACCCACCGCAGCACTGCCATCCCATCCATTCGCGGCAAATTCAGGTCCAACAAAAGCAAGGCCGGCATGGGGTATGCCGCCCGGTCGGCATAACGTTCCTCTCCCTGAAGGTAGCGGATCACCTCCGCTCCGTCCTGCACCACCATTAGCCCATAGTCCAGACCGGCTTCACTGCAGGCGCATTGCAGCAGCAACGCGTCATCTGCGTTATCGTCAGCCAGGAGAATGGTCAGCTTTTCCGACATCACCACAAGGTCGTAACCTCTAGGGGTAAGAATAGGCGCTACGCGAAAAAATGCAAAGCTAGCCATCTGGGGTGTTCACCCAACATAGCGGTTGAACCTCTCATCCAGCCAGCACTTGCGCACATCGTCGAGCAGCCGCACCAGGTCCTGGAAGTCGTGCGGCTTTACACGGTAATCATAAACCCCCAGATCCCGGGAGCGGTCGATGTCGGCCTGAAGTTTCGACGAGGTCATGACCACCACCGGCAGCCCGTCGAACTCATGGCGCTTTCTCAGCCATGCCAGCACGTCGAATCCGTCCATCCAGGGCATCTTCAAATCCAGCAGCATCAATCCGGGCAACGGATGCTTCTGCCGATCGACATACTCCCCCTCCCCACCCAGATAGCTCACCGCTTCCTGCCCGTTGTTGACTATCACCAACGGGTTCGGAATGCCCGCTGTTTCGAACGCGCGCCGCATCAGAAAAATGTCGTTCTGATCGTCCTCTGCCAAAAGTATTGGAACGTTATTCAGCATCCAAATCAAAGGACCGTTGGCAGCTCTTTTTGCCACTGGTCCTGCCTCCAATATGACACGGAATTTGCGGCGACACAATAGAGCAGATCCCGCGCCTCTTCCCCTGGCACTCCCCGCACTCGCACGCACTCGCACTCTGCCGCCTTTGTTCCGCGTTGACAAACAGGGAGGGGTGGGTAAAGTGTCGGAAATTTGAAGAAGCCGGGAACAGATTAATTATGCCGAATACCAAGTCCGCCGAACGCCGCATGCGCAACAGTGCCCGCAAGCACTTGCACAACAGCAGCATCAAGTCACGCCTCCACACGCTCGAACGAAGCTACATGACCTTGGTTGGCTCGGGGAAAAAAGACGAAGCGGCCAAGACCCTGCCCAGCCTTAGTTCCGCCTTCGACAAAGCCGCCAAAGCCGGCGTGGTTCACCGGGCACGGGCCGACCGCAAAAAGTCGCGCCTGGCCCTTCAACTCGCCAGGATAAAGTAGCTGCCGTGCCTGTGCGGTCGGCGCTTAGCGACGCACCGGTACCGCGAGGGCGCGGGACCGGATCCGCGGCAAGCCTGGCTCTCGACTGCCTTGTCCGCGCTCAGATCTTCTTCATCAGCTCCAACCAGCGCCGCCAGCCCGCCTCGCGGGCCTGTTGGTTGGCAGTGCTTGCGTCCGGCGCCTCGCCGGCTCGCATAAACCCGTGGCCGGCGCCTTCATAGGTTTTCGGCTCATAAACCTTCCCGGCTTTTTTCATCGACTCGGCGGTGTGGGGAATGGTGGCCGTGACCCGTGCATCGTTGCCGGCGTAAAACCCATAAACCGGACAGCCGATCCGGGCCAAGTCCTCCTCCGCGTCCGGGGCGGTGCCGTAGAAGACGAACGCTGCCTTCAGGCGCTTGTCGTTTGTGGCAAAGCGGAACGCCTGACTGCCGCCCCAGCAAAAGCCGGCCACCGCCAATTTGCCGTTGCAGGCCGGTAACTGAGCTGCGTAATCGGCCACCGCAATTAAGTCGGCGGTGACTTGCGCGGGTGGGAGTGAGGTAATGGCCTTGCGCACGGCATCACCACTGCCAAGTTCTGCCGTGCCCCCGCCACCCGGGGCCGTGCCGGAGAGCAGGTCGGGCGCGATGGCAATGTAACCAGCCTCAGCCAGCCGGTCGGCTACCTCTCGCACCCAGTCCGTAAGGCCGAAGATTTCGTGGATGAGAATCACCGCCGGGGCTTTGTCTTTTACTTCGGGATAAGCTACGAAGCAGTTCACCTCCCGCTGGTCATGTTTGACCTTGACCCACTCAAGGTGGCGCGGGGATTTTTCGAGACGGGCCTTCGCCCAATCCTGGGCTGAGGCGGTGAGGACTGGCAGCAGCGCCGCCAGGAATAGCGTAGGTGATTGTTTCATCGGTTTTTCTCTAGGTTTCAGAGAATATAACAGAATTCTACCCTTTGGAAAGCAGGAGTGCCGTTCGCCAAACCAGCCCCGCGTCTGATTTGACATCCTCGCCAGCCTGCGACACTCTGGGCGGATGGCGAAGCCAGCTTTGGGCCGGGGTTTGGGGGCGCTGTTGGGCGGTAGTCCGATTGCCCAACCGCCGGGTTCTGCCCCTGCTTCAATCCCTCCCCCGCCAGCCATGGCAGGCGAGCAGGTTCAGCGCGTGGCGCTGGACCGTATCCGCCCCTGCCCTTTTCAGCCGCGCAAGGACTTTTCGCCGGAGGCGCTCCGCGAGCTGGCCGATTCGATCCGGGAACAAGGCATCGTTCAGCCCTTGATTGTCCGCGAGCGCGACGGCCATTTGGAACTTATTGCCGGTGAACGCCGCTGGCGCGCGGCCCAATTGCTGGGCTTGGGCGAGATCCCCGTGATCATTCGTCAAGCCGATGACCGCGCGGTGCTCGAGTTGGCCCTCATCGAAAACCTGCAGCGCGAAAACCTTAACCCCATCGAGGAGGCCCAGGGTTATTCCCAACTCATCGGGCAGTTCCAACTCACCCAGGAGGAAGCCGCCGCCAAGGTGGGTAAGAGCCGCGCAGTCGTCGCCAACGCGTTGCGCTTGCTGAAACTGGCGCCCAGCCTGCAGGCTTATCTGCGGGAGGGCCGCATTTCCGTGGGCCATGCCAAAGTCATCCTCGGCCTGCACAGCGAGAAACAACAGACACTCGCCGCCGAGCGCATCCTCAAGGACGGCCTCAACGTGCGGCAAACCGAGGGACTTGTTGCCCGCCTGCAAACTCGGGAAGCCGCTGCTAAATCCTCCCCGGGAACTGCGCAGGCTCCGGAAACCCACGTGGCCAGCCTCGAAAACCAATTGCGCGAACGTCTGGGCACCAAAGTCCGTCTGCGTTACGCCCAAGGCAAAGGCACTTTGGAAATTTCCTTCTTCAGCGACGCCGAACTCGAACGCATTCTCCAAATTATAGGAGTCACGGAATGAGTGAGCGCCGCGGGGGATGGAAACGCTTTGTCGGTCTCCTTGATACAAAAATCGGAACAGAAGTACGACCACTAGCCTGAACCCTCGCACCTAATGATACCACCCCTTCAAAACGCTAATACCCCAAGCCTCCGTTCGGCCACCGCCACTCAACTCTTGGCGAGCCACGCCAGCGTCGCCCAGATGACCGCTTTCATCGGCCTGGATGGTTTCGTCGATGAAATCCTTCACGTGGTCGATAAACGCGAGAGCGCGGACAAATACACTCGCTTGCCCACCATCGCCCAACTCGGCCAGCGCCTGATGGCTGCGGCCGGCCGCAGCACCAATGTCGAATTGGTCAGCCAACTGACCAAGCTAGGCGGCAATGGCCCGATCATGGGCAACGCCCTGGCCAGCTTCGGACTCCGTGTGACTTACCTCGGCATCCTCGGCTACCCCAACCTTCATCCGGTCTTCGCCGATTTCGCCAAACGCGCCGAGGTTCACTCCATCGCCGAACCCGGCTACACCGATGCGCTCGAGTTCGAGGATGGCAAGGTCATGCTGGGCAAGCACCAGTCCTTGAAGCAAATGACTTGGGAAAATATCAAGGCGCGCTTCGGCCTGGAACAGTTTATCGCCAAATTCGGCGCCGCCGACCTCGTGGGCTTCGTGAATTGGACCATGCTCACCGCCATGAGCGACATCTGGTCCTCCGTGCTCAAGGAAATTTGTCCTCAACTCAATGGCCCGCGCCGGCAGCTCTTTATCGACCTGGCGGACCCCGAAAAACGCACCAACGACGACATCCTGCGCGCCCTCGGGTTGGTGAGCGCTTTCCAGAAATACTTTGACGTGACCCTCGGTCTGAATGAAAAGGAAAGCCACGAAATCGGCAAGAATTTGGGGCTTGACACGCGGGACAATTCGCCCGAGGGACTGCTCAAACTGTGCGGCCAGATCCATCAGCGCGTTCAGGTCTCAACCCTCGTCATTCATCCGACGGCCTATGCTCTGGCCTCCGGTCCCGATGGCCTGGCGGTCATCGCCGGGCCCTTTACTCCCAAGCCCAAGATCACCACCGGCGCAGGCGATCACTTCAACTCCGGCTTTTGCCTCGGTCGCTTACTCGGTTTGCCAACTGACCGCTGCCTCCTGTCCGGTGTCACCACCAGTGGATTTTATGTACGCACCGGACAAAGCCCCGCCCTGGCCGACCTGGCGGGCATGTTGCGAAATTGGCCCGGCGAGACTCTCTAAATGTCACGCCACCTGGCGGGCATCCGTTCCATGCTGCTTGAAGTGGTAAAATTCGGAACTCCGGTCCTGCGGGCCAAGGGCGCCCGCATTGACGCGGTGACGCCCACCATTAAGGCGCTCATCGCTGACATGCTCGAGACCATGTACGCCTCCAAAGGCATCGGCTTGGCTGCGCAGCAAGTCGGCCTGCCACTTCAGTTGACGGTGCTCGACGTGCGCGGCGTCACCGACCGGCCATCGTCGCTGGAAATAGCGGGACAACCTGCTGACGTCAATGAGTCCATGCCGCTGGTCCTCATCAATCCCGAAATCCATCCCGTCGGCACTCGCACCACTGGCCCCGAAGGGTGTTTGAGTTTCCCGGAAATCTTTGCGGACATTACCAGGCCGGGCGTGGTGGACGTCAGAGCGCTCGATCGAGAAGGGGAACCCCTCGAGTTTCGCTGTGGCGGACTGCTTGCCCGGGCGGTTCAGCACGAATTTGACCACCTTCATGGCATCCTCTTCATCGACCGCATGGACAAGGCCACCAAAGAAGCCTTGCGCCCGGACTTGGATGCGCTCCAAGCCGCCACAAAAGTCGCTCTCAAGAAAAAGCAATGATCTGGCCGAAATTCCATCCGATCGGATCCTGGCGAAGAACATGAAACCAACCATCCCTCTTTGCTTATCCGCCTGCCTCGGCAATTTGCTCCTCTCTTCCCAAGCGGCTCCCCTGGCTACGGTCGAGAACAGCAGCCTGAGCACGCCCGCAGCCAGCATCGCCGCCGCCGGAATTCCTGGTGCGACGAACCTGTCCGGTTCGAACTTTATGCTTTCCGCGGTCGCACCGCTTTCGTCGCAAGGAGGAAGAGTTTCCCTCGCGAGTTCGCAGCGGTGGGTCAACCGTTATAACGACGGCCCGGTTAGTGCCCAAAATTCCGGCAATACCATCGCCGTCCGCGCAGACGGCGCCATTGTGGTGACCGGTTCCTCCGGCGGACCCGCTTACAATTATGATTTCGTTACCCTCTGTTATGCCCCCGATGGCACGACCCTCTGGACCAATCGCTACGACGGCCCGGCAAGCGGCGATGACACCGCACAACTCCTGGCAACCAGCCCTTCCGGAGATGTCTGGGTGACCGGAACTTCCATGCGCGAGCCCAACGATTTCGATCTGCTCGACGCCGCCATTCTGAGGTACTCGAGCACGGGCACCCCGGTCTGGACGAACCGTTATACGAGCCTCGACACCAACTCCACCTACCCCCTCGCCCTCGCCGTGGATGGCTCGAACAATGCGTGTCTTGAAGTTTCTGACATTTATTGGCCACCCTCGGGCGGCGGTGGTACGATCATGGAGTATGCCCTGGTTAAGTATGACCCGCTCGGCAATATTCTTTGGGTTAAACATTATCCGGCTTCCGGTCAGGACTCCGGCGAAGACCTCTCTCAGCTTGGACCGATCGCCCTGGATAACGCCGGAAACTTGTTCATCGCCGGCACGACCGGCTCGTTCGCCGCCGGCTCGTCCGGCAACTACGGTATGGACACGGGCGCCTCGATTGTGAAACTCGCCGCCGATGGCTCGGAACTCTGGACCAATCACCTGGCGCTTTCAGTCATGAACCTGACCAGGAGCCTATTGGCGGATCGCACCGGAGACCTCATCCTTACTGGTGAGTCCCCCTCGACCAACGGCGCGCCACTTTACGTGGTCACCAAATGCTCCAAGGACGGCGTCTCTTTATGGACGAATCTCATCACCGGTCCCAATTACGACGGTGGCGATGTCCCTCAAACCGTGCTCGATCCCATCGGAAACGTATTTGTCACTGGCGGCAGCCCCGGAACTTCGCCTGGTTTCTACCAAATCTTCAAGTTCAACAGCAATGGCGTGCCAATCTGGACTAATCAGAACGCTAACCTTGGGTCGAATGGAATGATCTACGCCTCGGCGGTTGATAGCGCTGGCAACTTGTACCTCGTCGGCAGCGCTCCCTCCCCCGTCAACGGCAGCAGCGACTTTGTCACTATGAAATTCTCATCGGATGGACGGCCTCAATGGACAGCTCGCTTTGATGGCCCAGCCGGTCTTGACGACTACCCCTTAGGTGCCGCAATGGATAGTTCCGGCAGCCTCTACGTCACCGGCGAATCCGAGCGCTCGTTGGGCAATTTCGATCTGGTGACCGTCAAATTCGCCGATCTCATCTTCTACACCCCGCCGAGGAATTTCACGGGCACGGACAGTATCAGCTACACCCTGGCTGACCTCTTCGGCAACACTGCGACCGGCAGCGTGCCGGTCGTCGTTGCCCCGGGCACCTTCGGCTTTAATCCGGCGGCGACGAAGCCGATCACTGGCGGCAATTTTCAGTTGCAATTAACGGGCGTGCCGGGCACCAACCCCGTGGTTCTCCAAACCTCAACCGATCTGGTCCATTGGCAACCGATTCTCACCAACACGCCTGTCGCCGGTTCCGTTCAGTTCCTGGATTCGGCCGCCCCCGGCTTCCCGCTGCGCTTCTACCGCGCGTTCCAAACCGAGTAGCCTCGGCCTTGCTCACGGTGCCAACATCTCGAAGGCGACTCCGTGGTTCGGTTGCGGTTTCTTGGTAACGGCACCTGCAAACGGGTCGGAATCCCGAGGCAAACCCCAGCAGACGATCCCGGCAAAAGGAGTGTTCATGCGTGCTCGTTCCGCAAACATCGCATAGCCCGCGCGCGCGCCACCTCCGGGGTCTTCAGGAGGATCATGCACTGTCCGTTCTCGCCCACCTCACTGTGAACGCTGATGAACTCCCGACCGGAGCCCGCTCGAACAAGGCTGCTCAGTTCGTTGGCCATCGCCGAATGCGGAGTTTCTCCCGCGATGTTGTTTGGCCAGGAGCTGGGATAGCTCGATGCAAGCCTCCCAACCGGCTCGATCAAGGGAACGACCGCGAGATTCGGGTCGTTCGGATCGATCGCCCAAGCCAGTGTCTCCGTCGAAAGCACCCGCACATCGCTGCGCTAAATAGGCGCTCGCCCGGGGCGCCTTACGGCGAGGTCACCCGATAGAACCGCTCCGTATAATTCTTCGCCTGCGGGTCCGCGAACAGGAAATGGCCGGAGCCGGTTGGACTTTCCACTGCCGCCCCGATATCCGGCCACGTGCTCAGCGCCGCTTCAGCATTCGTGCTTGCGAACACCGTGAACCCGCCCCCGATCAGGTTCGTGAACCCAAGGTAGAACGTGCCGGTCCCAGACACGTAAAAGTCGCTCAACACGGGCGCGGTGTGCGCGATCTGCGCCTCCACCGCACCGATGTCCACGCGCAACCCTGATACCCGGGGATAGCCGCGCTGATCAGTCGCGATCCCGCCGGCAGCCGCATCGCTGCCCCCGTCAATCGCTGGCGAACCGCGCAGCGGCGGCATAGTGAGCGTGGGTCCGCCATAGTTGCCCAGGGGCGCCAGCATGGGCGCGGCTGTGATGACCGCCCCCGCCCCGTCGAGGGTGCCGGCGCTGGTCAGATAGGGCACCAGGTTGGTTCCCTCGACGGTTACGATGCTTTGAGGCCAATTGAAGATATCCGGTGAGCCGCTTGGAATGTTTCCGCCGATGAGGCTGTTGGCGAGGATCGTGGTGGCCTGGTAGTTGTCCACGCCGCCGCCGGCTCCCCCCGCGGTATTCCCAGAGAAGGTGCACTGAGCGAGATACAGGTTGGCGCCGGAGAAATCGTTGTCAATCGCACCACCGTTGTTCACCGCCACGTTGCCGGCCAGGGTGCAATTGACTAGCGCGCAGCCTGAATAATTCTGAATCGCGCCTGCAAAACCGGCGGAATTACCCGCGAGGGTGCAGGCTGTCAGCGCCAGCTCGCCAGCGTTATAAATCGCCCCGCCGACGGCGCTGGCGTCAACGGAGTTACCCGCGAGGGTGCAGTTGGTCAGAGTCAGGGTGCCCGCGTTTACGATGGCTCCGCCCGAGTTGCCGGCACCGGCATAGGCATTCGTTAGGGTCAATGAGCTCAACACCGAAGAGCCTGCGGCAACATTGAAGATCCGCGAGTTATGATTGCCATTGATCCAGACACCGTTGGTCAGAACCGAGGCGTCAATCTGCACGTTGTTGATCAACGCGATTTCTCCGCTCGTGAGTGTGATGGTCTGGCCGGATAGACCTGGTGCAAAGGTGATGATCGAGTTATTGGTGGTATAGTTGGCCGCATACCGGAGCGAGCCGTAGCCCGAGTCGGCGCTGTTGAACACATACGGCACCGCACCTGCCTCGACTGCACCGATATCGACTGCGTCGCCCACGACACGCGGATAACCGGGCCCGCGCTGATCATAGGTCAGGCCGGCGGCAAGGCTGGTGACGCCAGCGTCGATGGCCGGGGAGCCGATCTGCGGCAGCAGGGTCAGGGTGGGGCCGCCGTTATTGGCCAGCGGCCCGAGCAGCGGGTTGGCGGCGATGATTGAAGCGTCGCCAATGACCGTACCGCTGCTGCCCAACTGCTGGACAATATTTGAACCTCCGGCGCCGACCGCGCTGCTGGCCCAATTGTAGATGTCCAGACCGATGTTTACCGCAACGATGGTATTAGTGACGTTCAACTGGCTCAAATAGTTGTCGATTCCGCCGCCAGCGCCAACGGCGCTGTTGCCGGAAAAGGTACACTGGAGAAGGTTCAGGGTGGCGTCATATACGTTGTCGATGGCACCGCCGTTGCCCGACGAAGCGACGTTGCCGAAGAAGGTGCAGTTCTGCAGGTTGCACGTGGCGCCATAGTTATTGATGGCGCCAGCAAAACCGCCGGCATTGCCGGAGAGCGTGCAGCCCGCCAGTGTCAGCGGGCCGGAGCTCCAGATGGCCCCGCCGGTTGCACTGGTGTCAACGGAGTTACCCGCGAGCGTGCAGTTGTTCAGAGTCAGGGTGCCCGAGCTTACGATGGCTCCGCCCGAAATGCCGGCACCGGGATAGCTATTCGTTAGGGTCAATGAGCTCAGCACCGCCGAAACACCTCCGGCAACATTGAAGATGCGCGAGTTATGATTGGCGTTGATGCGGACGCCGTTGGCCAAGGCCGAGGCGTCAACGTGCAGATTTTTATTCAGCGCGATTTCTCCGTTGGTGAGTGTGATTGTCTGGCCGGAAAGATTCGTGGCAAAAGTGATGGTAGTGCCGTTAGTAGCGTAAGCGACCACATAGCGCAGCGAGCCAACATCGCCGTCACCGGCGTTCATGACCATAGGGTTGACTGGCACCACGAGGGCGGTGACCAGGTTGACGGTCGGCGTGCCCCAGCCGGTGCAAAGGTCATAGCCCGCCACCGCGGGGAAATTTGTCGGGCTGCCGGGCCACTCATTGTTGCCCGTGGTGATGTCGTGGAAGGCCGAGGCATACGAGGCAGTTCCCGTCCCCTTGCCGATGGCATAAATCGCCGGGTTAATGAGCCCCGCACTGGGGTAACCCAAGGACGCGGCTCGTTGATTTACCAGGGCCATAAACCCCGCCCACAACGGCGCGGCGCAGCTTGTGCCCTCAAAGCCCCCGCTGGCCCCATTACCATATTTGACGTAAACATTGTAGGCGGTTAGGGCGACGTCCGGCGCGTTTCGCAGGGAGGTCGAACCCAGATTGGTGACCATGCTAATGCCTTGTTGCCAGACAGGAATTGCAGTGGCGCTAACCCCGCCGCTGCTGCCCCAATCACCCCCGTTTGGATTTGGAGTGCCGTCGTTCCAGACAGTTTCCGAGGCGTAGGATGCCCCAGTGCCATTCATGGTTAATTTCGTCCCGCCAACCGCCGTGACGGTTGGGCTGCCCGCGGGGTACCTATTTTGATTCGGATCGTTGAGATCATTGGCTGAGCCAGCGGCAAAAGCGTCGCCGTCGCCGGAGGCGTTGAAATACGACTGTCCCTGGGCGGCCATGGTTAAGAAATAATTCTCCGTGGTCACGTTCGGACCGCCGCTCCAGGTCCAGGAGGAGCTGAACTGTTTGATGGCGGTGTTGGTCACCATGGCGGCCAAAATGGTATTGGGTTGGCCGTTGGTCGGATCGGCTTCGAACACTACGATGCTCGACAGACCCGGCGCCATCGCCATTGCCATTTCGATATCGAGTGACACCTCGCCGTTACCGCTATGAGACCCGGTCGTGGGGACGCCGTTATAACCGTCCGTGGAGATCGTTTGAATGAGAATACTGGTCCGCCCACCGCCGGCCGCCGCGGCATAAGCAGCGATGTCGCCGGCATAAAACCCATCGAACTGTAAAAGCCCGACGCTTTGGCCCGCGCCGGTTAGGGCGGTGCCGGGCACATAGGCGGTCAGGAAATCGTTTCCGAGAAAGGTGCCACCCGGGCCGGAACCGTTGTTCGGCGTCGCTATGAGAGGCAGGGCCGACAGGCGGCTGTTCGGATGTGGCCGTGAATAGTCGCTCAAACCGCTTACGTCGGCGACCGGCAGTTCCGCAGGCACGCTGGGCTCCGTGTCCGGCGCAAAAAAATCCCGGTTCTCCGTCGGATCCCGGTAAGTCCGCAGCGTGAGGTGAAAGGCTTTTTCCACCGCCGCTGCCGGAGCGGCCACCTCGAGCAGTGACCGGTTGGCGTGCGTGGCCGTGATGGTGAATCCGTTCGTTCGCGCAAAATCTATCACCGATGCGTAATCCGCTTCCGTCGGCCCAAAGCGCGAGGTGAACTCCTCCGGCGTCAGAAAATGGTGGAAGCTCAAACTGGCCGGGTCATATAACTCTTTAAGGAAGGCCTCCAATCGCGCCTGATCCCTTAAGGGGAGACCGATGGCAAGATTCAAATGCTGCGATGCGGGGAGGCGGCCCACCGGCTGCAGATGCGCGATCAGCGCGGGAACGTGTCCGTGCAGGGTCTGTAATGGAGCCGCCGGCGCTGAAGCGACGGAGAGAAAGCAAGTCGCGGATAGAGCCGCGGCAACTTTGGTGATTAGAAACCGCCCGCAGGTTGTGAGCGGTGCGTTGAGCGGTGCTTTGCGGTTGATTCCAACAAACAGTTTATTGTTCAAGGTTCCCTTGGCCGTCGGTTCACCGAGTTGACACACGCGCCGCCAAAATTAGAGGTTCACGGCCTCGAAACCAGAAATTGTGGTGACGGGAGAAAGCAAAGCAGATCGCCGCACGAACTGCAAGCCATCTTCGCAACTTTTTTTGCACTCGGTAGAGCAAGTTTTGTGTGGGCGGCCTTGGCTTTGCCCATGCGCACGTCAACAGGTTCTTGGCGCCCCCTAGCAAAGCGCCCGCGGTGCCTTATCGGGAAAAAGGCCAGCGGGCGAAACCAGCCGTTGCTTTTGCATTTTCTCTTGCATACCCTCGGGCCATGGGAATGAGCGGCCTCATTTTCGCAGCCACACTCGGGTATATGGGCATCCTGGCTTGGCTAATCGCTGATCTCGGTCATTCCAGGAGATGGAGACTCAGGCGCGCTGAACTCGGCGCGCGGGGCGATTGGCAGGAGTTGACGGAGTATTTCGAGAAGGAAATAGGGTGCCGGCGTCCGCTCCTGCGCCTGTTCCGGACAATGGTTCTTCCCGGGTTGCTGGAAGCTGAGTACGCGCTGCATCTCTCGAACCAGGGCGAGCACGAAAAGGCTTTAGCGTGGGCTGACCGAGCAGGGAGCAGGAGTGGCTGGCGGAAGGTCCTTGGGAAAAAGCTTAAGGTACGCGCTCTCATTCTCTGCAGGTTGGGACGATACCAGGAGGCGGAAGCAGTCGTCGCAAAATCCAGGGTTTCGAGCGCTGGCGAGGCGCAGACGGAGGTAGTCGAAGGGTTGATTCAATTGTATCAGGGCCGTGTCGAAGCCGCCCTGGGACAGCAGGCCATCCATGAACCGCGGTTAACGAGCGCGGCTCGAGCGTTGGTTTCGACCGCCCTTGTGCTCATGGGGCGATTTCAGGATGCCGTGAACATCCTCATCTACGAGCCCTCAAATGTGTTGGTTTACTTCAAACCAGACGAGTTGCAGCAGGTCACCCGGGACGACCTTGGCAGGCGGCTGGTTTTGGCACTGGATGAGAAGCATGCCAGCGTAACCCGGCCGGCCCGCCATCTGGAAATTGCTAGTGCCTGCTTTGAAGCTGGTGACTGGCAGAGCCTGGAGCGGGCGGTTCGGCGCGCAGAACGCGAGTTGAAATCACACCCGATTGTTGAGCGCATTTACCTTCGCCTGCAAGCATGCTCCTGTGCGTCTAAAGGAGATACGGCGGGCACCGAGAACAACCTGGCGCGGGTCAGACAGTCGGTGGACGAGGCGCCAAACCGTTCGGCAAAATACGAGGCGCACCAAGCTGCCGGGCGCGCCTATTCCCTCTTGGGATGGAGCGAGAGAGCGTTTTCTGAATTCCAAGAGGCTGCGAAACTGGCGCTGCACCCGTTGGAACAACACACGACCAAGTATTGGCTTGCACGAGCTGCTGAGGCGGCCGGACGACGCGAGGAGGCCCTCGGCAACTTCCGGCGGGTCGTTGCTGACGGGTTTAACACGAGGATGAGCGCAGACGCACGCGCTCGGCTCGACGCTCCGGGCGTGACACCTCAGCCTGTTTCGGAATCTTTGAATCTAGGAGAGTATTGAATTGGGCCGAGTTGCATCGGTGTGTTGAAGACCGATGTGGAGGGTCAGCCTCAGACACAGCGGAAAGCCGACAAACAGATAATAAACCAGCCTCGACTGAAGGTACATCCGGGCATGTGCGGGTTCGCGGCTCCATCGAAATCCCTTGGTTTTCCCGTGACGCTGGCTTATAGTCGGGACCGTGAACCATCAGTTGCGTCCTGCAAGGCAATAATTGCCTTAAACTGCTTGAAGGCGTCGTTTTCACAGATTAAGGCGGCCACGGCGATGGCCTGAGATCCCCAGTAACCGTCGAAGAACCGACTCCACGTTTCATGACTATGAATAAATTGCAACAAGAACTGCGAACCCTGCTCGCTACTGCCCTCGTCGGCTGGCTGGCGATCAATTCCACCTTCGGCGCCGAGGCGCCGCTCGCCACTCCGCAGCCACGCAAATCACCGGACTGGCTTCGGAGCGCGGTCGTGTATGAAATCTTTGAGCGAAACTTCTCCAAGGAAGGACATTTCAACTCGATTACCGGTCGATTGGATGAGTTGAAGGATCTGGGCGTGGACATTCTTTGGCTCATGCCGATCCATCCCATCGGCGAAAAACTGAAGAAAGGGTCTCTGGGAAGCCCTTACTCCGTGCGGGATTTCTACGCCATCAACCCCGAGTACGGCACAACCAACGACTTCAAGCGGATGATCGAGGAGGCTCACAAGCACGGCCTCAAAGTGATCATGGACATCGTAGCCGGTCAGACCTCCTGGGATAGCGTGCTCATGGAACACGCGGACTTTTACCTGAAGGACGCGAACGGGAAAATCGTTCCGCCCAATCCCGATTGGACGGATGTGGCCGGGTTGAAATATGAGAATCGCGAGCTGCGCCGCTACATGATTGACATGATGAAATATTGGTTGAGGGACTTCGGCGTGGACGGGTTCCGTTGCGATGTGGCCTGGAAGGTGCCTGTTGATTTTTGGGAGGCAGCCCGGGCGGAGTTGGAGAAAATCAATCCCCAACTCATCATTCTCGCGGACGCGGGCGCCAGGCCGGCGCTGCTCTCCAAAGCCTTCGACATGGATTACTCATGGTCGCTATTCACCACGTTAAACCAGGTCATGGACAGCGTGTCACCCGCCTCTCTCATCCAACAATCGTGGGAGCACACCTTGCAGCAGTTCCCGAGGGGCACGTTGCACCTTCGCTTTACGGACAACCAATCCGAAGCCCGGGCGGTGGTGCGTTACGGCGTCAAGGGCGCGCTGGCGGCACAAGTGTTGATGCTGGCGCTCGACGGAGTGCCGCTCTTTTACAACGGCATGGAAGTGGGAGACGCCACTGAGTCCGGCGACCCGGCCATGTTTGAAAAAATGCCGGTGTTTTGGAACCCGGGCGGACGCCCGCCGCTGCGCGACATCTACCGGGATCTGATCAAACTTCGCAAGCAGTATGCCGCCTTCGCCAGCGATGACGTAGTCTGGCCTCAAAACACGGCCTCGGGGGAAGTCGTCAGCATCCTGCGACGGGACGCGAAGGACGAGTTCCTTATCTTCATCAACCTTTCAAGCCGTCGCGTGGCCGGCTCGGTTAAATTGCCGGATGTGGCAGGTTTCAAGCCGGTGAATATCAGCCACTGGCCGATTCCTCTTTTTGACACCGTCCTTCCTGACTTCAGCCTCGCCGGCTGGGGCTGGTGCATTTATCATCGGGCGGTTGGTAAATGAGGATTGGGAGCCAATCCTAAAAGGGCATTTAACCCTCAGTAGCTTTGCAGGAATGCAGCGAACTCAGGTTTGGTTTCACGCAGGATCTCCAGCACGCTCTGCCGATCCTGGGCCGTCAGGGAGGCGTAGGTCTCGCTGCGGTCTTGCCCGCTCAACACTTGCGCTAAGCGCCGCCAAAGAAAGGTCCGCATTTCCTCAGGCAGTGCATCGAAGGAAGCAGAATAGATAAGGAAGCTACAGGGGTACCGGAACAAGTGGGTTTTGAGATCAAGTTGCCGCAGGGAGCGGCCTTGGGAATCGCAGGGGCCGTCGTTGCCGAATTCGGCCGCGAAGCGTGAGGAGCCCTCCACCGGGCCGAGCAGGGGCGCCTCGCTACGCAAGAGCAGGTACTCCAGCAGCATCTCGCCGGCAAGGGCTATGCGCTGCTCGGGCCAACCCCGTGATCCCGCGACACAAGCAGCGGCGGTTTCTGGCCGGGCCCTTTCCTCGTCGAGCGCGCAGCGGGTTTCATAATTGGCCACGGTAATGAGGTTTTGCATCCGCAGGGCGTGTTCGAGCACGAGCAACGCGACTAAGTCGCTATGGGGCGATAGATAGGGGGCCGTGTCGAAACGAGAGCGCAGGTCCGTGACATTGGCCCCGAGCAGGGGATCGAGCCGCTCCGGATGCTCTGGATCCGTCGCGAAGGTGTTGCCCAGGTGCAGTTCGCCGGCCGATTCTGCAGCGGAGGCGGAGCCAGGGCGGAAATGGGTTCCGCTCACATACCACCCACCCCAACGCACACGCAACGGAGAGCTGTGCCCGCTCACGAAGTCGCTCACGGACGCCAGAGGAACACCGTTCGAGTCGGTATAAACTGAGCGGACCAGGAAACCCGGCACCCCAAGCGTCTTGTTGTTGAGATGACACTCAATACAGTCCTTGCGTCGCGTGAAATGGGGGGGCTGAAGGGGATTCTGTTCGAGCGTATAAAAAATTGGACCACGGTCAGGGTCCACCGCAGCCAAGTCGATGAGCGGCCCATCCTGTCCCCAGCCCACATAAACATCATCCGCAAAATAAATGGCGCGCGGCGTTTTGGGGCTGGTGTAGTCGCGCTGCGAACTGGTCTTGGAAAACACGAGTGACTGCGAGGAGACGCGAACTCGCAAGGCGTCGAGCAACGACCCGAGATAGCCGCGGCCCTTTTCAAACTTGAGTGTAGCTGTGCCGTCGTCCAGGTGTCTTTGCAGCTCAGCAACCGGGTCGCCTAAGCCGGCTGAAGCATCGTAGTGGATCACGCGTTCTTGCGTCTCGGGAAGCGTGTGCTGGGCGCAAACAGAACCTCCCAGAAGCACCAGAAACAGACCGACTCCAAAAAACACGCTCCTAGCCATCATGCTCTTTCCATGCCGCGAATCAGGGAGAACTGACCCGATAAAACCGCTGGGCATCGACAGGCGCCTGGGAATCAGTGAACTGGAATTGCCCCGGGGAAACCTCGGTGGCAGAACCGCGCCACCCCCAATTGCTCAGCGGCAGACTCAGGTCCGAGGAACTCCACACACTGAAGGGCAGCCCAATCGTGTTCGAAAATGAAAACTGAAAGAGGCCGTTCGCAGAGAAGGTCAGGTTCGCAAGGTAGGCGGGCGTAGCCACGGCGCTGCCGCTGCTCGAAGCGAAAACGGTGTCCGAACTGTAGTTGGCGCTCAGGGCTGCACTGCTTCCCGCCAGAGCCGCCGAAACGGTGGCCGTGGCCAGCCCGTTCGTGCGGAGAGGAATCTGAGCCAGGAAATTCGAACCGGCCCAGAAGGATACAAAGCCAGTGGGGTTGCCACCGACGCCAGAGCTCACGCTCGCGGTGAGCGTCACCGGCCCGCCCAGAAGGGTTTCCGTCAAGCTCAGAGCGGTGGTAGTGGCCCGCGCATGGATCTTTTCGACCCGAGTGACGCTGCCGGCGGGAAACGTGGTGTCGCCGCTGTAGAGTGCAGTAATGAAGTGGCTGCCCAGGCTGCTAAGATAATTGGTGGTCGCCACTAGATTTGAAGTAGTCACCGAGGCCATTCCGTTGGTCAACGCAACGGCGGCGGCCAGTATATTGGTCACGGCGGTCAGATGGTTGTAGGTCACGTCCTGGAAATCCATCGTTCCGGTTGGCACCGTGGCGGTTCCGTTCAGATTGCTCACCAGTGCGGTGAAGGTGACCGCTTGGCCGGCCAACACGCTCAGCAGGTCCGGGACCGAAGCTGCCAAAGTTATGGCGGCGTTCGTAAGAGCCCCCAGGGCGAAGAGTTTCCCCCCGTTCAAGGTAAAGACCGTTCCATCGGGGCCGATCACTGTCGGCACGTAAGGCTCGCCGAAACCGGGGGTGAGGGCCAGCGCTTCGGACAGGGAGTTCTCTGCCAGGTTCCAGCGGTAAATGTGGCCGTCCTCACTGGGGGCGAATATGCTCGAGGTTGGAAGATTGACCGCGGCAGTGTTGACGCACCACTCGCGGACGGCGTAAGGGTAGGAAACGCCCTCGAACGACAGGTCGGGCGTCGGGCCAGTGACGCTCAACACCTCGCGCATTTCGACCAAGCCATGAGCTGAGGGATGGGGATCAACTTGCGTGGCGTGCGGGTCAAGCAGGGCGATACGGTTGACGCCATCGCCGTTGAAGTCCCCGACGTTGGCGTAGTTATTGTATTTGGCGATAAGCAAGTAGGGCGAGAGGCCTTGATAGCCGGGAACCATAGACGTGGGCACGACGCCGGCCGTGTAGTCCCAGCCAAATCCGCCGGAAGGCATCTGGGTCTTCAAATCGCTGCTGAAGTGAAGGAGCAATCCCCGGTCGTCCGAGGCGTTAATCCCAAAGAACACATCCCCATCCGGGCCCACCATGGGTGAGGCGGTGCTTTTGTCCAAAATGTACACCCCGGACGTGCTGTTCGTGTCTTGAGCCGGCGCTTGGTATTCGGTCGCCAAATTTGTGCTGTTTAGGCCGAGGAGATAGCCGAAGGAGCTATCGTTGGCGTCCTTCACCACCACGTAAAGGGTGGAGCCGTCGTTGCTCAACGCCGGCGCGCAGTTATGGCAGTCGTGACCGATCTGGCTGTCGCCTGAGCCTGTCCCGGCCAGCATGTAGTTGCCATTCCCACTGGGATCAAGGCGAGCATAACCGCTTTGCGCTGTGCCGAGCGGGGCGAGCGCGGTCCCTTGGATGCGGAATCCAAAGAAAATCACCCCGTCGGCCGCGGGCGTAATCGGCGTGTCAATGAAGACGGTGTTATTGAAGCCGTTGGCCCCCAGCGCATTCTGCTGATAAACTCCCAGGTCGGCGTAGAAGCATTCCTGGGTCGGCGATCCCGGCACGTCGGAATCAATGTTATCCACATAGTAAACGGTCCCGCCCGCCCCGGGGTAATAAAGTCGCAAGTGGCCGCCAGCACTCGCAATGACCGGCTGATACACCGGCAACCAGTCATAGGTGGGAAGGATGTAATCGTTAGTAAGGGTGTACTTCAGTCGGCCAGTAGCCCCGTCGAACGCGCAGATTTCAAAGCCGCTGACAATCCTTACGGAGACGATCACCGTATTGGAGGGTGTAACCAAAGGGGCAGCATAGTGGGCGAAGGCGCCGGTGTTGGTAAGATTAATCGTAGTGCTCCAGAGCACCTGGTTCAGGTGCTGGGCGGGCGTGGCGTACTGGGAGATGTGCTGGGCGTTCCCCGCGAAGGTGGCTGGCTGAGCGCCGGCGCCGTTGGGCCATCCCGCGAGGATTAAGGCCAGGTTGGCAAACAGTCCGGCGAGCGAGGCGAACCGAAAGCGGTGTCGGCGGGCCCGGCGATTTGGGCGTAACTCGCCGCTCGGCGTGAGCAGCAAATGACCCGCCAAATAGGTGTGTCCGTTCATATCGGGCGTCAGGCTTCGTAAGCATAGTATCGTAACGCCTGTTGATTTCAAGTTAATTTTGAGAGGTGCTTCTTCGCCCTTACAAGCTGGCGGTTAAGCAGTCGGTGAATACCAAAGGCCGGCGGTCGAGACTGAGTATGGTCCGCGTTCGGATCAGTCTTTTCTTGAAATTGGCAGCGCGAGAGACAGAATGCCCTTGCTTTCAGTAAGGCTCCTTTTACTTAACGCATGACGCGCGCAGACATAACGCCGATCCTCGAAGCGATCCCCGCGGCGAGGCAGGACGACGCCAGGCATTATGGCGTTCACCCGTATTTCACCCGGCGGCCTGCCAATGTTGTGCGGGCGTACGTCCAGCGTTACTCGCAAGAAGGCGATGTCGTTTTAGACCCGTTTGGCGGCACAGGCGTAACTGCTATTGAAGCTTTCCTGCTGGGCCGGCACGCCATCCAGAACGACCTGAACCCTTTCGCCAACTTCATCGCCAGAAACATCGCCGATACCACTTTGGCGTCCACCGCGCCTCTCCTTCAGGCCTTCGAGCGGGTTCACTTGGAATCCGCCAAGGGGCTCGAGGAAATCCAACAGGACGAGGGCGCCGCTAAGCGATGGCTCAAGCGCCTGCCGCTGCCCGAGAACATTCCCAGAGTTACTGGAGTTGTGGCAGCGCCGCGCCCTGCGTTGCCTCTCGCTTGACCGAAAAGAATTTTCCCATCGGCTCGAACAGCGTGGGTGGAGCTACGATACCAAAAGCCATCTTTGGACCAACGGTGAGGCCACGCCGCAGGGTCGCACAGACCTCGCGTTGTTTGTTTGATGTTTGTCGGAGACCATGATGCGCGGCAGCCAACAATTTCTTTACTTAGCCTCCACCCCTCCGCAACCCTGGGCTCATTCCACCTCCTTCAAAGCCCGCGCAAGATACTCGTAATCCGCGAGGGAATTATATATTTGGGCGGAGACACGGACCCAGCGGCGTTCGGGGGCACCTAGACGGACAAAAGGCACTTCAATCCCGAATTGGTCATACAGCAGCAACTGCTCGGCATCGAGTTTTCCTGCCTTAGGCCGGCCTTGAAAGGGCTCTGGCAAGGGCAGCGTAGCCATCGAGCCAAGCAGGCGCTCCGGGCAAGGCGAAGGCACGTTCAGGCTTTCACACAACAGCCGGCGGGCCCGGACGGCCAATTGATGGTTGCGCCTTCGCAACTCTACCCATCCGCCCGGCAGAAGCTTTCCCATAAAGTCGATCGCCCGACCGACACAGAACCAGGCCGTCGGATCGAATGTGCCGGCCCAATCGAACCGATCCTGGAAAGGACTGAACCCAGGCCGGGGGGTGTTGTTGCCGTGGCTGATGACGGCGGGCTGCAGCTCGGCTTGCTTGTCCTCGCGAACCCAAAGGAAGGCGGCGCCTTTCGGTGCGCAGACCCATTTATGAAGGTTGCCGGTGTAAGCGGCCGGCCGCAGTGCGCCCAGATCGAGGGGCAGCATGCCCGGCGCGTGCGCGCCGTCCACCAGCGTGTCCACCCCCCGCGACTCCAATTCGCGGACGAGCCGGGACACGGGAAACACCAGCGCTGTGTTGCTGGTGACATGATCGATAAGTGCCAGCCGTGTGCGGCGGGTCACCGCGCGCATCACCGCCTCCACAACCTCCTCCTCGGTGCGCAGGGGGAAGGGCACTTGGGCGAGGACGACTTTGGCCCTGGCTTCGCGCGCAGCGGCGAGGAGCACGTTATGGCAGGCGTTGTAATCGTGGTTCGTGGTCAGCAGCTCATCGCCCCGGCGGAGCCTCAGCGAGCGCACAACGGCGTTCACCCCGACCGTAGCATTGGTGACAAATACAACGTCTCTGGGCCGCGCGCCGATAAACCGCGCCAAAGCGGCGCGCGCCGGTTCGAGCCTTTCCTCATAACGGCGCCATAGAAACTGCACGGGTTCAGCTTCCATCTCGAGCCGCAAGGCGGCCTGCCGTTCAAGGATGGCTTTGGGGCAGGCGCCAAAGGAGCCGTGATTAAGAAACACCGTGCCGGGTGCCAACAGCCAGTGGCGACGGAAACGCGAAGCGGCCGCCTGCGCGAACGGAAGCTTTTTCATTGAATACAGGTAGCAATCAAATCGGCAGCATGCTATCGCTCCGCCTCCAAATGTTCCAATCCAATAGAATGGGGAGAGTGGGGATCGATTTCGGCCGTGGGACTAAATTGTCCCCTTAACCATTCTCAGGTCATTTTGTTGCCGCAGTATATTTCTATGCCACAGACTCGTTTTGGCGACAGTTTTGTCCATCGCGGAGCGATGGACAAAACTATCGCCGGATCGAGCCTACGCTGATTGGCGCTAATCCGGGAGAGGACAGGGACGACGGGAGCGGGGAGGGCCTCTGCTAGCCCGCCCCCGCGCCCGGATGCCCGTGCCGGACTCGTCAAAATATTAAAATGTCAAAGAGCAAGAGCGGGCCGCCCATGATCATGGGCGGCTCGCGTCGAAAGCTGACGTTAATGCTGTGTCTGGCTCCCTCCTTCACACTTTTCCGTCTTCTCCTGGTGTTCGTGGTCCACTTGTGGCGTGCTAGGTGACACGGTTTGCGCTGACGCCATGCGTTGGCGCTCGAGTTCGAGGCGGGCGGCGGAGTGGTCTCCGCGCCGCAGGGCTACCAGGTCGCTGCAAAAGGCTCGGAGCGTGGCGAAGTCGATGCTGGCGGGATTGCCGTTGCCTAGGTTCCGGGCGGCGACCACGTAGCGGGCGGTTACCCAGACGGCTAGCTTGTCCGCCAACGAGCCACCGGCGGCCAACAGCTCGCCCGCCTC
>Ga0209517_10002440_pt1 | contig 26236 bp, 16 predicted proteins | sample PeaSoiMetSII2010_FD_187695 | JGI IMG/M metagenome (GOLD analysis project Ga0209517, IMG submission 187695) | Peat soil microbial communities from Weissenstadt, Germany - SII-2010 (SPAdes) (version 2) | ecosystem: Environmental > Terrestrial > Soil > Wetlands > Peat | place: Germany... | reverse complement strand
GGATCTGGAACTGCGGAAGAGCGACCTATCCTACAAGTACCAAGCTGACTATCCGCCGCTGGTGGAAATCGAGCGGGAAATTGCCCACACGCAGGCCTCCATCAACGGGCAAAAGCCGTTGAGCGACGTCACCACCGACCGCAACCCGACCTTCACCTGGATCGACGATGAACTGGTCAAGGCCAAGGCCCAGGTGAAGGGCGACGAAGCCCGGATCGTGGAACTGGAAGCGGTGATCAACCAAAACATGCAAGCGGTGCGGCAACTGGACGTGGATGGGGTCGAACTCAAGGACCTGACGCGGGCCACCTCGGAGGCGGAGACGAACTATCTGCTGTATGCGCAAAAACGCGAACAGGCGCGCATCACCGATGCGCTGGACACAACCCAGATCGTTAACGTTGCCATCCAGGAACGGCCGGCGGTACCCATGTATCCCGCCCAGTCGGGATGGTTGTTTGCCCTGATCGGATCGGTACTGGCCCTGACTGTGAGTACGGGCGTGATGTTCATGAAAGAGCGTATGGATGTCTCGTTCCGCACCCCGGCGGAGGTGGAAACCATCCTCAGCTTGCCGGTACTGGCGGCGGTGCCCAGCCAGAATGGGAACGGCTATCATTCCAATGGTCACGGACGCAAGACACTAGCGGCCGACGTAGTCCGGGAATCTTTGTAAGCAGGGCCCGGAGTTTTGCAGCACAGACGGATCCGAAAGCTCCCTAGAAAAGGAACAAACAAATGAGCAGGAATTTTGAGTTGTTGCAAAAAGCAGCGGACGAACGAGAACACCGAGGGGTTGCCTCTCCAGTGCCGGAGTCGTCTGCCTCATGGGTGGAACCGGCGACGGCCGAAGGGGAAGCGACGGGGTCGGTGCCGCGCTCACTCGAAGGAGTTTCCCGCGAAGAGATGACGAAGCTGGTGCAGCGCTTGTTCCTGCTGCCGGATTCGTCCCGGATGGTGGTGTTCTCGGGGGTGGAACGCGGCGCAGGGTGCACCTGGCTCACCGCACAAGTGGCCCGGTCCCTGGCCGAGCGTGGCCGCAACACCGTCTGCGTGGTGGACGCCAATCTGCGCTTTCCTGCGATGCACGACGTCTTCGGAATTGCGAATCATAACGGCTTGACGGATGCCATCGCCGCTTCAGCCTCGTTGCAGGGATATCTCCGCAAGACGCCGATGGCGAACTTGTGGCTGTTGACCTGCGGCTCTCCGGAGAAGACCGAACAGGCATTGAATGCCTCCGACCAGATGCTGTCCTGCATTCAGCAACTCCGCAGTCATTTCGATTTCGTGCTGATTGACAGTCCTCCGATGAACTTGTTCAATGATGCGGTCCGGCTGGCATCTGTGGGCGACGGGATCGCCCTGGTGCTGAAAGCCAATACTTCCCGCCGGGAGACCGCACAGCGAGTGGTGCGGGAGGCCAGAGCGGCCAATGTGCGCGTGCTGGGCGCGGTCCTGAATCAACGGACGTTCCCGGTGCCGGAATCGATCTACAAGCGACTCTAACCCTCGCCGCGTAGAGCCAAGATTGCGGAACTGGCTAGCGCGTGCCGCTGTTGACAAAACTTCGTCTCTCCTCCCCTCTGGCAAGCCAGCCGCGATCTGAGCCAAGCAGCGCGACTGGTTTTTGCAGTATTGCCTGCCCTTTGCGCCCCGCGTCCACAACGTAAGTTCGGGAAAGACCTGCTATGGGACCTGCACGACGACAAATTCTACTGAATGCCTTGAAGGTGTTCGATTTGGTGTCGATGGTAGGCTGCTTTCTGGCAGCCACCTTGGTGGCATTGCGGCAGACGCAGACCAGCCTGACCTTTGAAGAAGTGCTTTCCATGCGCATCCGGCTGGTGAATTTCTTCCTGTTCGCCGCTTTGATGTTTGCCTGGCACCTGATTTTCACCCTGTTTGGGCTTTACGGATCAAGGCGTTTCGCCGGCCGCCGTGCGGACGTCATCGACTTTGCCAAGGCATCCACGGTAAGCGCCGTGTTTATCTTGCTGGCGGCGGCGGTGTTTCGCATCCGCCTGGTCACCCATCTTTTTGTGGTGGTGTTTTGGGTGACGGCGATGATCACGACGATCAGTAGCCGGCTGCTGCTGCGCGCCATTCTGGAACGTTTCCGTATTCGTGGGCGAAATCTGCGCTTCATGTTGATCGTGGGGACCAACCGGCGCGCGATCGAATTCGCCAACCGCATCGCCAGCACTCCGTCATTGGGGTATCGCATCCTGGGTTTTGTGGACCAGGACTGGCACGGCCTGCAACAGATTGAGGAAACCGGTTTCCCGTTGGTCAGCGACTTCGAGAGCGTTCCCCACTATCTGCGCAGAAACGTGGTGGACGAGGTGGTGATGACGCTTCCCATGCGTTCGCTGCACGAACATGGCGCGGCCATTACCTCGATTTGCGCCGAACAGGGCATCACCATCCGGGTTCTGAACAACCTGTTTGATCTGAAGGGAACGCCGGCCCAGGCCGAGGAACTGGAAGGCGCCACCCTGATGACCCACTATGCCGGGATGGCAGAAGGCTGGCCCATGATCGTCAAACGCGTTTTGGACGTACTTCTGTCCTTGGCGCTGTTGATCGTGTTGGCGCCTCTACTGGCGCTGGTCGCGCTTCTGATCAAGCTGGCTTCTCCGGGTCCGGTGTTTTTCATGCAGCACCGACTGGGACTGAATAAGCGGCGTTTCAGCATTTGCAAGTTTCGCACCATGGTCGCCAACGCCGAACAGCGAATAACCGAGATCGAACATCTCAACGAGGTTTCCGGGCCGGTGTTCAAGATTAAAGACGACCCGCGCATCACCCCCGTCGGAAAATTCCTGCGCAAAACCAGCATCGACGAATTGCCGCAGCTCTTTAACGTGCTGAGGGGAGATATGAGCCTGGTGGGTCCGCGACCGCTTCCGGTGCGGGACTGGGAGGGGTTCGACAAGGATTGGCAACGGCGCCGCTTCAGCGTGCGTCCCGGAATCACCTGCTTGTGGCAAATCATGGGCCGCAGTTCCATTTCTTTCGAGAAGTGGATGCAGCTGGACTTGCAGTACATCGACATGTGGTCACTTCGCCTCGACCTGGAGATTCTGTTGCGTACGATTCCGGCAGTGCTGAGGGGTTCAGGCGCAGCCTGAGCGACTACCACGACCCACTGTCCTTCTCACCCCAGAGCCACCAAGATCGAAAGGCGGCATGAGCAACACCTTCACCAAAGCAACTGATACGCGGAATTCCCGGCAAACCACTTCTGAACTGCCCCGCCTTTCGGACGATGAAAGAAGGCTGGTAGTGGAGCAGTGGAACCGCACCAGTGTGCCCTTTCCTTCCACGGAATGCCTGCATCAACTCTTTGAGACTCAGGCGCTGCGCACTCCTGCAGCATGCGCGGTGGAGCAGGGGGGGAAGCGAATCAGTTACGCGGAACTGAATGCGACCGCGAACCAATTAGCGCATTACCTGCGGTCGTCAGGGGTGCGCAGCAACGATCGTGTTGCCATTTGCCTCGGTTCTTGTCCGGAATTCCTCATTTCCTTGCTGGCGGTCTTAAAGGCTGGCGGGGCTTGCGTTCCACTCGATCCCTCTTACCCCAAGCAGCGGCGGAAGTTCATGCTGGACGATGTTCAGGCGCGGACTTTGTTGACGCTGCCGGAAATACTCGCCGAGATCGCGCCGACTTCCACAGCTGCCATTGAACTGAACGCGGTCTGGCCGTTCGTCCGTGAGCAGAACAGCCAGAACCTGCGAGACACCTGCACTCCGGACAACCTGGCGTACGTCATCTACACTTCCGGGTCCACTGGGACACCGAAGGGTGTGCTACTAGGTCATCGGGGGCTGGTGAATCACGCTACGGCGGCGGTCGAGCTTTATGGCCTGAGCCCCGCAGATCGCATGCTGCAGTTCTCCTCGCTTAGCTTTGACATTGCCATTGAAGAGATATTTCCCACCTGGCTGGCCGGCGGGACCGTGGTGCTGAAGGATGCAGGTTTCTCGCTGGGGTTCCAGGAGTTTAGCGACTTCGTCCGCAAACAGGAAATCACCGCTCTCGATTTGCCCACCGCCTATTGGCATGAGTGGACGAATTATCTATTCGACCACCAGCAGCACCCGCCTGAGAAAGTTCGTCTGGTGATCGTGGGCGGGGAAAAAGTCTCCGCTCCGGTTCTCGAGCGCTGGCATTCGCTTGCCGGCCGTACGGTGCGCTGGGTGAATACTTACGGCCCCAGCGAGGCCAGCGTAATTGCCACCGCGTACGAACCGGCGTCCGCAGAATCCGGAACGCCCACCAACGTTCCTATCGGCCGGCCGATCGCAAACGTACGAGTGTACCTGCTGGATGCTTCATTGCATCCCGTGCCGATCGGGGAGCGCGGAGAACTTTATATTGGCGGCGTGGGGATTGCCCAGGGATATCTCAATCGCTCCACGTTGACCGAAGAGAAATTTGTTTCTGACCCGTTCGCGGCAGAACCGGGTGCGAGGCTGTACCGCACTGGGGACATGGCGCGCTACCGGCCTGACGGTGAGATCGAGTTTTTGGGCCGCGAAGACGATCAGGTCAAGATCCGCGGGTTTCGCGTGGAGCCGGGTGAGATCGAAGAAGCGCTGGGCCGCCACGCCAGTGTGCGGGAAGCGGCGGTCATCGCCCGCGAAGATGAGACCGGCGGAGAGAAACGCCTGGTTGCCTATGTAGTGCTGGCGGACGGTCTGAGGACCGGAGAGTCCGAGTTGCGCACTTACCTAAGCGAGCAGTTGCCGGATTACATGGTGCCCTCCGTGGTTGTGTTTTTGGAAGCCATGCCGGTGACGGCGAATGGCAAGCTCGATCGGCAGAATCTGCCAAAGCCGGCGGCGCATTCCGGACCGGAGAGCGAAGCAGCGAAGGAAACGGATCCGCTGCAACGCCGGGTGCTGAAGATCTGGCAGGAGGTTCTAGGCCGCCCGGTTGGCCCGCAGGACAATTTCTTTGAGTCGGGCGGGCATTCCCTGCTGGCCGCCAAGCTCATGCATCGCATTGGGCAGGTCATGGGCAGGCCGCTTCCGCTGGCTATGTTGCTGGAGTCTCCGACGGTGGAGCGTCTGTTGATGGTGTTGCGCCAGGAAGGGTGGTCGCGACATTGGTCTTCCCTGGTGGCCATCCAGCCCGAAGGTTCGAAGCCGCCTTTCTTCTGCATTCACGGTGTGGGTGGCAACGTGGTGGGATTCCGCGACCTAGGCCGTCACATGGGCCCCAGCCACCCTTTTTACGGATTGCAAGCACGCGGCCTCGATGGCCGGCAGCCACATCTTTCCACGATCGAAGAGATGGCGTCAGTTTATCTACGGGAGATTACCTCCGTTCAACCGCGGGGCCCGTACTTCTTTGGAGGCTTTTCGTTTGGCGGGTTGGTGGCGTACGAGATGGCGCAGCAACTGCAAGCGCAAGGTGAAGAAGTTGGCTTGCTGGTGTTATTCGATACCTATCCTGGCAACCTCAACCCGCTGACCAGTTCCCTGCTCAAGTCTTTGCGGACGCCTTCAAAGCAGTTGCTGGTGCTGTTGGGTCGCTCGATTCGCCGCAGGTCGCGCGTGTTCTGGAGAATGTTGACCTTTCCCCGGGCGCTGCGGGAAGTGTTCCAGGCCAACAGCCGCGCCGCCGGACAGTATCGCCTGAGGCCTTACTCGGGACCGGTCACGCTGTTCCGCGCCAGCGAACAATCTCCGCGCAATGGCGATTCTCCCTACGCGGCGTGGCATGACTTATTGCCAGCGGGACTGGAAATTCAGGACATTCCGGGCAGTCACAATGGGATTCTGGTGGAACCCGAAGTTGCCGTTTTGGCACAAAGACTCAAGAGCTGCATGGACACGGTGCTGACCCGCGACCGTGCTTTGACCACACAATAGCAGGTAAACGACCGCGGTAATCAGAATTACGACTGGAGATGGCTACTTTGTCCGGACTCGAAGGAACACCGGTTTCGCTGGAGGACAATCCAGCGCAAGCCGCGACGAAGCCCCGGCTGGGACGCATTCTTGGCATTGATGCCGGGATGGTGCGTCACAAGCTGATTCCGTGGGCCAGCAAGGGCAGCCTGGCAATCGTCGACCAGGGATTGATTTCGGGTTCGAATTTCCTGGTAAACATTTTGCTGGCGCGCTGGCTGGGCGCAGAACAGTACGGAGCCTACGCCATCGCCTTCGGCGTGTTCGTATTGCTGTCGTTGGTATACCAGTCGCTGGTGCTGGAACCGATGGCGGTCTACGGCGGTTCCACCTACCGCAACTGCATGCGCAGCTATCTAAGCACGCTGCTGCAGATTCACTTTGTAATTTCCCTGTCGCTGCTGGTGGTGTTCGGCGCAACCTCGTTCGTGATCCACCTGGTCGGCCCGGGAAGCGGTCTGGCAGGCGCCTTTGCCGGAGTGACGGTCGCCTCGCCCTGTGTGCTGGTATTTTGGCTGGCGCGACGGACGTTTTACCTGGAGCTGTCGCCGGCAGAAGCCGCGGCGGGATCGCTGCTGTATAGCGGGCTGATCATGGTGGCGCTGTTCGTCGCGTATCACCACGGATGGCTGTCCGCCTTTTCCGCTTTTTTGCTGATCGCTCTGGGAGCAGCGGTCAGCAGCATCGCCCTGTGGTGGCGACTGCGAAACCAGTTGCAGCGGGGCCAGTCCGGGCCCGGTCTCGGCGACACGTGGAAACGTCATTGGAGCTATGGGCGCTGGGCGCTGGCGACTTGCGTAGCCGGATGGATTCCAGCCTACATCTACTATCCGATCCTCAGCAGCTTTACCGGTATGGCCCAGTCCGGGCAGTTGAAAGCCCTGATGAATCTCACCCTGCCGTTCGAGCAAACCAAGGCCGCATTGTCCATGCTTTTTCTGCCGTATGCAGCCCGCGTGGCGGCGAGCAAGAGCAAGTCGGGAGCAGCGGCGATGACCGGACAGATGACCCTGCTGGCATTCGGCGGGGCCATCGCCTATTGGAGCATCGTGCTGCCCTTTCGTGCCCCGATTTTCCATCTGATGTACTCGGGAAAGTACATGGAAGTCATGAACCTGTTACCGCTGGTGGCCTTCGGACAAATCTTCTGGAGCGCGGCCTATGGTCCGGCCATCGCTTTACGCGGAATGGAAGCGCCCGATGCAGTCTTCAAGGCTTTCGCCGTGGCCACGGTGGCTTCGCTGGTGGTGGGGGTTCCTGCAACCTGGTTTTGGGGACTCAAGGGAGCCATCTGGGGAAGTAATCTGGCGGACGTCACTTCCCTGATCATGGTGTTTGCCATGGTGCGGCGAAGATTGAACCGTGTCGACGCCGGGAGCATGGTGATCGCCAACGAAATCAATGTGGCAGAGCAGGCATAGAGGTCGCTGAAGATTCACCACGCACCGCGCCTCGAGCAGGGCGGGCGAGTTCACTGAATTACAGCCCAGGGAGACAAACCGGATGACCCAACCAACAGACGCGAACGCAACTCAGAAACCAGCCCGAGCCTCGGCCAAGAAACCGGAGTCGACGATCGGCAAGCTGCGTTTCCGGCTGTCCAAGACCAAGCTGCGTGTCCCGATACAGTGGCTTCGTCATCGCGGCTTCCGTCCCGCCGATTTATTCTTCTCAACCTACCCGCGATCCGGCACCACCTGGACCCGTTTCACCGTGTTCGAAATGCTTACGGGAGAGAATGCCACTTTTGAGTCGGTAAATTCCGTGATGCTCGGAGTTGGAATGCACGAGCAGGCACGGCCGGTGTTGCCCGGCGGGGGCAGGCTGATCGGGACGCATGAGTCCTATCGCAAAGAGTACAAGCGAGCCGTGTACCTGGTGCGCGATGTGCGCGATGTGATCCTTTCGGAGTATGCCTTCATCACTGCATTGGATCGTTTCCACGGAAGTCTCGATGATTTCATTAGCGCTTTCTTTCGCGGCAAGATCAATGGTTATGGCACCTGGCCCCGGCACGTTACCTCCTGGCTGGACAGTCCGATTGCCGGAACTCCGAACCTCCTGGTACTGAAGTATGAGGACCTGCGAAAGGATCCCGAAAGCCAGTTTCAGCGGATGCTGGACTTTGCCGGGTTGAAGAGGGATCCGGAAGCAGTTCGCCTGGCCATCGCCAATAATTCGCTGGAAAAGATGCGCGCCAAGGAAAACGACTCCCCGCGCAAGGCCTCGGTCCGTGGCCGATTTGTGCGGGGAGGCTTTGTGCAAGGATGGAAAGACAAGCTGTCGGAAGAGCAGTTGCGCCGTATTGAAGCCAATGCGGGAGAAACATTGATGCGCTTGGGGTACCCTCTGGTGACCGGAAAGTTCGCCACGGAGTCCACCCAGGTTTCACCCGAGGACGTAGTAGCCGCGGAGTGAGCAAACGGAATCGAAAGTCGCTGAAGTGAAGATCCTTCTAGTACACAACTCGTATCAACTGCCGGGCGGCGAGGACGTCGTGTACCAGCGGGAGCGCGACTTGCTGGTGGCTCATGGCGACGAGGTCGTCGAGTATTTGCGGAGCAACAAGGAAATCGAACAATACTCGCTAGTGCAGCACTTGAAGCTGGCTCCCGGGGTGATCTGGTCTTCGGAGTCGCGGCAGGAATTCAGCCAACTGCTGCGCCGTAGCAAGCCCGATGTCGTGCATGTGCACAACACCTTCATGGTGATTTCACCCTCGATTTACAGTGCCTGCCGGGAACAGCGGGTCCCGGTGGTGCAGAGCCTGCATAACTATCGCTTGCTTTGTCCGCAGGCGAGTTTTTTTCGTGACGGCAAGCCCTGCCACGACTGCGCTTCCCATCTGGGACACAGCGTTCTGCATGCCTGCTATCGCGGTTCGAGGGTGCGTACCGCGACTGTAGCTGCGATGATCGCCTGGCACCGGGCGGCGGGCACCTATTCCGAGCTGGTAGACCGTTACATTGCGCTGACGGAATTCTCACGCAGTACTTTTGTGGACGGAGGATTTGATCCGGCGAAGATAACGGTGAAGCCGAACTTCGTGGATCCCGACCCGGGCGCGCGCCCGAATGATGGATCCTACGCACTGTTTGTGGGCAGGATCTCTCCCGAAAAGGGCTTACGCACGCTGCTGGGAGCATGGCGGCAATTGCCGGAGTCGATCCCGCTACGCCTGGCCGGAACCGGTCCGATGGCCGCGGAATTGAGTGCGGCCGCGACCGAACTCGGTCCCCACATTCAATACCTCGGCCAGATGCCTCTAGACCAATTGATGCAAGTGATGAGAGGCGCGCGCTTTCTGATTTTTCCCAGTGAACTCTACGAGAACTTTCCTTTGACGCTGGCCGAATCGTACGCCTGCGGGGTTCCGGTGATTGCGTCCGAGCTGGGAGCCATGAAGGAAATCGTGAAGCACGAGTCCACCGGCTTGCTGTTTCGCTCCGGGGACGCCGCCGATCTGGCTGCAAAAGTATGGTATGCCTGGGCCAACCGCGAACCCATGCAGAAACTGGGCAGACAGGCCCGCAAGGAGTACGAAAATAAGTACACCGCGGAATTGAACTACCGCATGTTGCGAAGCATTTATGACGGAGTAGTGAAAAAGGAGCCCGCCCCAACGGCAGGGACCAGAGATGACAAAGAGGCAGTCCTCGTCTGAACCCCCGGTGGGCCGCGCCGCAACGGCGAAACCGTAGCTTTTAACTAACAATGTATTTTCGAGTCGCTCAGCAGCTGTAGAAAGAGACGTTCCAATGCAGTTATCCAACCTCCCCCAATCCGATCCAGAGGATGGGCTGTAAAGCATGGCCAGTTCACATTCGCCACAAGACGAGGCTTCGAAGATCGCGATGAGCGGTGCCTCATCGTTTCGCGGCGCTAACGATATGCATCGGGACTTACTACATTATCGATTCGTGCCGGATCTAGTGAGCCTCCATGCGCGCAGAACGCCGGAGGCTCTGGCCCTGGCGTCCGCGACCGAGTTGGTTTCCTACCGGAACCTGGAAGAGCGCGCCAACCAACTGGCCAATTACCTTCAGTCGCTGGGAGTGGGTCCGGATGTACCCGTCGGGGTTTGCCTGGAGCGGTCTCCTTCCATGGCCATGGTGGCCCTGGCGATCCTGAAGGCTGGGGGAGCCTATGTGCCGCTGGATCCGGGTTACCCGCCCGAGCGTCTCGCCTTCATGCTGGAAGACTCACAGGTGCCAATCCTGATCACGCGAGAAGCGCTCAATCAGCAATTGCCCCGAAACGGATGGAAAGTCGTGGATATCGCGGAGCAAGCGCCGGAAATTGCCAAGCAATCCGCAGCTACACCTGAGGGAGCGATTTCAGGAGCGCAGCTCGCCTATGTAATTTTCACTTCCGGCTCTGATGGCCACCCCAAAGGGGTACAAATTACCCACGCGGCCCTGCTCAACCTGGTGCAATGGCACCTGCGAACGTTTGACATCGCGCCTGCGGATCGCGCCAGCCAATTGGCGAGCGTCAGCTTCGACGCGGCGGTGTGGGAACTGTGGCCCTACTTGACGGCGGGAAGCAGCGTCCACTTCTGCGATGAGACCACACGTCTGAACCACGAATCTCTTCAGGAGTGGCTACTGACGGAGAGAATCAGCATCAGCTTTGTGCCCACCACGCTGGCGGAATACTTGATGACGATGGAGTGGCCGAGCGGTTGCGCGCTGCGGGTTTTGTTGACTGGAGCCGACACTTTGCATCGCTATCCCGCTCCGGGGCTGCCTTTTGCGGTGGTCAACAACTACGGTCCGACAGAATGCACGGTGGTGGCAACTTCCGGCGAAGTCTTGCCCAACGACCACCCGGATCGCAAGCCGACCATCGGACGGCCGATCGACAACGTGCAGATCCACATCCTCGACGACGACCTTCGCCCGGTGCCAAGTGGACAGATCGGCGAGGTCTACATTGGAGGGGCAGGGCTGGCGCGGGGCTATCGCAATCGGCCCGATCTGGATCGCGAAAAATTCATTCCCAATCCGTTCAATATGGCCTCCAACGAACGCCTCTACCGCACCGGAGATCTGGGACGGTATCTGGCCGATGGCCAAATCGCGTTTGTAGGACGGATTGACAGCCAGATCAAGGTTCGCGGGTATCGCATTGAGCCCAACGAAATCATCAGCGTGCTGAGCCAACACCCGGGAGTACAGGCCAGCGTGGTGGTGGCCCGCGACGATGCGGCAGGAAACAAACAACTGGTGGCATACGTGGTCCCGACCCGCGGGGCGCAATTGTCCTACGCTTCCCTGGTGCTTTTTGCGCGCGAGTACCTGCCCGACTACATGGTACCGGGCCTCTTCGTGCAGCTTGATTCTCTGCCTGTAAACAGCAACGGCAAAGTGGACCGTGCCAGTCTGCCGACGCCGGATGCCACGAACATCGTCGGCGATCAAGGACGGGGACGTCCGCAGACCGCCATCGAGAAAAGGATCGTCCGGATCCTGGGAGATCTGCTCGGCATCGAGGGCATCGGCACCAACGATAACTTCTTTTTCCTGGGCGGACATTCCTTGCTGGGCACACAGCTCATTGCGCGGCTGCGAGACGCGTTTGGCGTAGAGCTTTCGCTGCGACGGGTGTTCGATTCTCCAACCGCTGCCGAACTGGCCGCCGAGATCGAGACGCTGCTGGCCAGCGAAACCCGCGCCAGCGCAGACTGAGGCCCATGGCGGTTCCCACATCAGCCAGCACGACTCGAAGTTCGGCCGGTACCAGCGCGTCTGTGGGCCAGCAGACCGGTGGCACTCTAAGTTTCTATCGTCTACTCGAGCCGGAAGTGCTGGCAGACCCGTATCCGTTATATCGCCGGTTGCGGGAGGAAGATCCGGTCCATTGGGATCCCTTCCTGCACGCGTGGGTGGTTACGCGCTACAACGATGTGATGCAGGTGTTGTCCAGCTTTTCCGCCGATCGCACCCCCACACCGAAACAATTGAACAGCATGGGACTGGGGGACCTGACGCCGATCGCTCAGGTGATGGTGCAGCAGATGCTGTTCATGGATGCGCCGGCCCATACCCGTTTGCGTGGCCTGTGCGCAGAGGCGTTCACGCCTCATCGAGTCGAGGCTCTGCGCTCTCACATCCAGGAAATTGCCAATCGACTGCTCGACCAGGTGCAAGACGCAGGGCGCATGGAAATGATGGCCGACTTCGCGGCGCCGCTGCCGGCAATTGTAACCGCGGAGATGCTGGGTGTACCCACTTCCGATCATCAGCAACTCAAGGGCTGGTCCGCGGATTTTGCCGAAATGCTGGGTAATTTCCAGCATAATCCGAACCGGGTCATGCAGGTGCGGCGGAGTCTCGAAGGAATGCTGGAATATTTCCGCAGCACCATTAACGAACTCAGGAAGAAGCCGCGACCGGGGCTGATCAATTCACTGTTGACGGCCGAAGTCCAAGGCGACCGCCTTAGCGAAGAGGAAGTGATTGCGAACTCGATTCTGACCATGGTTGGCGGGCAAGAAACCACCACCAATCTGATTGGAAACGGCATGGTCACCCTGCTGCGGAATCCGGAGGAAGCCAACCGGTTGCGGCAGGACCGCTCGATCATCGGGTCCGCAGTGGAAGAGCTGTTGCGGTACGAAAGCCCCAGCCAGTACACCGGGCGCCTGGCTCCCGCAGACATTGAAATGGGCGGCAAGAAAATCTCCAAACGCCAGGCGGTTCTCGCCGTGATGGGAGCCGCCAATCGTGACCCCGAACGGTTTCCCGATCCCGACCGGCTGGACCTCACCCGCAAGGACAATCGACACGTTGCGTTCGGCTGGGGGCCGCACTTCTGCTTCGGCGCGCCGCTGGCGCGGATCGAAGGCCAGATTGCATTCGCCACCGTGCTGGAGCGCTTCCGCGACATGCAGCTCGATCCGCAGCCATTGGTATGGCGGGAGAATCTCGGGTTGCGCGGCCTGACTGCGTTGCCGGTTTCATTTTCGTTACAGTAAACAGGTCTTCCTCCATGGGTCTCCACATCGCAGAGTTGAACCAAGAGAAAGCACAGGCGCTCGCGTCGGTTGCTGGTCGTGTAGCCGGCGACACCGTGCCCCTTTCTCATGGCCAGGAACAGATCTGGCTGCATACCCAGTTGGTGACCGATGTTTGCCTCTACAACGAACCCATCACCATCTACAAGACAGGAACCCTGGACCACGGACTTCTGGAGCGGGTCTTAACTGAGTTGGTGCGAAGGCATCAAGCCTGGCGCACCAATTTCAAGATTGTGGATGGACAGCCCGTTCAGGTCATCGGGGCGCCATTCGAGGTTCGGATTCCGGTGGTGGATCTGCGCGGCATTCCCGCTCCCCAAAGAGAACCTGAGGCCCTGCGATTGGCCGTGGAGGACGCGCAGCGTCCGTTCAATCTGACCAGCGGGCCGCTGTTCCGAGTGTTGCTCATTCGCGTGAGCGATAACGACCATCGCCTGTACCTCACGCTGCACCACATAATTTTTGACGGTTTCTCCATCTATCGCCTTTTCCTTCCCGAACTGGCTGCGCTATATCAAGCCTTTGCAGAGGGAAAGCGCTCGCCTTTGCCGGAGCTAACCGTGCAGTATGCGGATTTTTCCCAATGGCAGCGGGAATGGCTGGTGCAAAGTGGAGCGCTGGCGTCCCAGCTTAGCTACTGGAAAAAGCAACTGGCCGGCGTTTCCATGATGCAACTGCCCACCGACCGGCCCCGGCCGGCGATGCAGAGCTTTAATGGCGCGATCCATCCTTTTGCGCTTTCGCAGCAAGTGAGCCAGGCATTGAAAATGCTTGGCCGGCGCAGCGGAACCACGCTGTTCATGACTTTGATGGCAGGTCTGGAAGTGCTGATGCACCGCTACTCCGGGCTGGATGACGTGGCCATCGCCACGGTGAGTTCGGCCCGCAAGCGTTCCGAGCTGGAGCGGCTGCTCGGTTACTTCTTGAATCCGGTGGTGCTGCGCAACGATCTGTCTGGCGACCCGACCTTCAGCGAGGTGTTGCGGCGGGTGCGGGATGTCAGTCTGGATGCGTTGTCCAATGATGACGCTCCCTTCACCCAGATCGTCAAGGAACTGCATCCCGCCCGCACGCTCAGCGCCAACCCCTTGTTCCAGGTGCTGTTCACGCTGGAGCCACCGATGCTAGTGGATGCCAACGGGTGGAGCGTGGCCCTAACCCAGTCGCAGGTGGACACCAAGCTGGTGAAATTCGACCTCTGTCTGGAACTGGATGATGCCCCAAGTGGCATTGCGGGGCGATTCAAGTACAGCACTGATCTATTTGAACCGCCCACCATCGCCCGCATGGCGGGCCACCTGGAGACGCTGCTGCGTGCCGTAGCCGCCAATCCTGAACAGCGAATTTCGCAAGCGCCGTTGTTGACGGAATCCGAGCGCCACCAGGTGAGCGTGGAATGGAACAGCACGGACGTGATGTACGCGACCGATGTCTGCATCCACAACCTGTTCGAAACCAAGGTGGCGATGCTTCCGGAAGCGGCAGCGGTGGTGCAGGGGAAGCGGCAGCTAAGCTACCGTGAGTTGAACGCGCGCGCCGACAGCCTGGCTAACGCTCTTCGCCAGCGCGGCGTGGGTGCGGAGGAAGTGGTTGCCATCTGCCTGAAACCCTCGCCTGAAATGATGGTTTCAATTCTGGGGGTGCTCAAAGCTGGCGGTGCTTGCCTGCCGCTGGATCCCAGCTATCCCAAGGATCGCCTGAAGTACGTCCTGGATGACTCCAAGGCGAAAGTGCTCTTAACGACCAATGATCTGAAAGACCTGTTTCCCAACCAGGGCATCGAAGTCATCTATTTGGATCGGGAAATTGCTTTGACCAACCCTGCGGCGGGCACAGTCCCTTCAAGGATCAAGGCCGGCCCCGACAATCTGGCCTACGTGATTTACACTTCAGGGAGTACGGGAACGCCCAAAGGCGTACTCATCACTCATCGCAACCTGGTGCACTCCACCCAGGCACGACTGAGTTACTACACCTCGCCTAACAGCCGGTTCCTGCTGCTCTCATCTTTCGCTTATGACAGTTCACTGGTAGGGATCTTCGGCACACTTTGCCAAGGCGGAACCTTGGTGTTGTGCCCGGGCACAGTCCAGGAATGCCTTTCCGAGCTGGCGCAGCTCGTCGCTCGTCACAGGATTTCCGAGCTGCTGTGTGTGCCATCGGTCTACAGCTTCCTGCTGGAGCAGGCGAGCTCAGCCCAGTTGGCGACGTTGCGAACGACGATCGTGGCGGGTGAATCCTGCGCGCCGGAACTGATCGAGCGGCACTACAAGTTGCTCCCTCACACGGTCCTATACAACGAATATGGGCCGACGGAGGCGTCGATCTGGAGCACGGTTTACAAGTGCCGGCCCAAGCAGGCCCGGCTGCTGGTCCCCATTGGCCGCCCCATCGCGAACACGCGGGTTTACGTAGTGGACCGCAACTTGAATTTGGTTCCCATCGGAGTTCCAGGCGAGATTTGTGTTGCCGGGCCGGGCTTGGTGCGCGGATATTTGAACCGCCCGGACCTCACGGCGGAGAAATTCGTCGCCAACCCGTTCAGTAGCGACAAGCAGTCGAGACTGTATCGCACCGGAGACCTGGCCCGCTACCTCCCGGACGGGAACCTGGAGTTGCTGGGACGGTTGGACGAGCAGGTGAAGATCCGCGGATTCCGCATCGAGTTGGAAGAGATCTCCTCGGTGATGGCGGAACACGCCAATGTACGGCAGGCAGTAGCTGCCCTGCGGGAGGACACGCCCGACCGGCCGGAGCTGGTGGCCTATGTAGTGCCCGTCAACAGCGACAGTTTCGATCGCAATGGGCTGCGACAGTTCTTGAAACAGCGGCTGCCGGAGGTCATGGTACCGTCGAAGATCGTGACGCTGGAGCACCTGCCGCTCACCCCCAATGGGAAGGTGGATCGCCACGCATTGCCGGCGCCTGAGTCCTTGTCGGACGTGGTACATGAAACCGCCACTGGCCCAGTGGAAACCAGGCTGATCGAGATCTTTGAAAAGGTACTGGGCAAGCGCCCGATCGGTGTCCGGCAAAACTTCTTTGACCTGGGCGGGCATTCCTTGCTGGTGGCTCGGTTGCTTCTTCTTATCGAGCAAGCCTTCCACAAGAAACTGTCCTTAGGAGAGGTCTTCCAGGCCCCGACGGCAAAAGAGCTGGCGGCGCTGCTAGCGAACGGAACCCGATCCAACGGCGCCATCGTTCCCATTCAACCCTCCGGATCGCGGGTGCCGTTGTTCTGGGTGCGCGGCGGACCACTTTATCTTGCGTTGTCGCGGCGTCTGGGGCCAGACCAGCCACTGTTGGGATTGCATTTGCCGGCCTCGGATGCGGCTGAGCTATCGCTTCCCTACAAATTGGAAGACATCGCGGCTGTGCTGGTGGAGCGGATGCGCGAAGCCCAACCCACCGGACCCTATAACCTTGCTGGTTTGTGCGTCAACGGCGTGATTGCTTACGAGATGGCGCGGCAACTCCACAACGACGGGCAAGAAGTGGGACTGCTCGCTCTTTTCGACGCGCAAAACCCAGCCTACTATCGCGACTTCTCGATGGAAGGCCGTGGTTCGCTGATGTGGAAGAAGGCCTGTTATCACTTGACGAACCTGCACCACTCCCGGTTCCGGCAGATGCCTGGTTTTGTTCGTGACCGCATGACCGGAATCGGACGCCGGCTGAGCGTGATGCGCTGGCGCGTCAACTACGCGCTGGGCCGACCGGTAGGCGATAGTCATTTGCAGGATCTCGATACCATTATTCATCCCGCCTCTTATGACTACCAGCCTCGACCCTACCGTGGGCGGGTGGTGTTCTTTCAGTCCACCGATTGGCCCAAAGGAAACTACTGGGAGTTCCACGCCGGCTGGAAACACCTGGTGGGAGCCATGGAGGTCTACAGAATCCGCGGCGGGCACGAGTCCATGTTCTACGAAGACAACGTTGACCTTCTGGCGGAGAGTCTGAAACTCAGCCTGAAGCAGTCGGCGCCCGCAGGCTTTTCCTGAGGACGGAGCCGCGTAAACTCAAGCTTCACAGTTCTGCAAACCGTAAGCATTCTGTCAATCGAAGGAGAAAGGTATGAAATTCATCCGCACGACCGCCCGCAAGTTCGGAATCGCCGGCGAGCTGTTTTCCTTTTTCATGCAGAACAAGCGCTGGTGGCTGGTGCCCATGATTCTCACCCTGTTCCTGCTGGGCGCCTTGATTGTGTTAGCTCAAAGTTCCGCCATCGCACCCTTTATCTACACTCTGTTCTAGACGGTGTTGGGGAGGCCGTAACTAGCTGATTCTAAAGCTAGTGACTTAGAGACGTTGGACTCTGGACAGGGCCGCCGAATAGGGACTATTCTCCTAATAGTCGGCGTAGCCTCGGTAGGGCCGATTTCGATTCGTCCGCTTTTGAAGTCCCCCCAGCAGTTGCGACCCTAATAAAGGTACCTGGAAGAGAATGCTGAGAAAGTTCGCCTCGAAGCTATTGCTGTTGGGTGTCAGCGTCGCACTGACGCTGGTATTCGCGGAAGTCGTTCTGCGAATTGCCCACGTTGGATACCCCAGTCTCGGTGGCAAGCTGCTTTTGCGACAGGCCGATCCCTACACCGGCGTGACCATGCGGCCCGGAGTTGACCAGCAGATGTACATGGAGAACTACGTCTGGGTACACACCAACAGCGCGGGTCTGCATGATCACGAACATAGCAAGCAGAAACCTCCGAATACTTTCCGCATTGCGGTTTTGGGAGACTCCTTCACCGAGGCGGTGCAAGTGCCGATCGAGAAGACCTTCTCGTCGGTGCTGGAAAGAGAATTGTCCGGGTGCAGTGAACTGAAAGCCCAAAACATAGAAGTCATCAACTTTGGAATGGCAGGATACGGCACGGCGCAGGAGTTGCAAATGCTCCGGCACTACGCCTGGGACTACTCACCCGACGTGGTTTTGCTGGCCTTTTTCACCGGCAACGACGTGCAAAACAATTCGCGTCCGTTGCAGCAGGACAACTATCGTCCGTACTTTTTGCTGCAGAATGGCAAGTTGGCCCTGGATGATTCGTTTGTGAATGCACCCGAATTCCGCTCCCGGTTCAGCCCTTTCAATGTGTTCCTGTCATGGTCGGTGGCCCATTCTCATTTACTGCAAGTTGCGGATGCCGCCAAGAACTACATTTCCCAGAGGAACGTCGAGGGAGTGAAGACCACCGAGATGGGACTTAGCGATGACGTCTATCATGAGCCGACCGACCCAGTCTGGAAAGACGCTTGGAACGTAACCGACGCGCTGATCGTCGAGATGAGAGATGAAGTCAAGGCCAAGAACGCCCAGCTTCTGGTCGTCACTTTGAGCAGCAGCATTCAAGTCGATCCGGATCCGACGGCACGGGAGCAACTCGCAAAGCGCCTGGGCGTAGCTAATCCTTTTTATCCGGATGAACATGTCGCCCAGTTGAGCAAGCGCGAAAACATTCCGGTGCTCACGCTGGCGCCGATCTTCCTGCAGTACGCCGAGGAGCACCATGTACAGTTGCATGGCTTTCATGGAAACAAGCAGGGCCACTGGAACGAGTCGGCGCATCAGTTGGGCGGCGAGTTGATGGCCCGAAAAATATGCGAGATGGAGACCCAGGGTATGGCGTCCCCGGCGCGTGCCGCCGTTGACCTTCCCCGCAGCCTGTCAAGCCTTGGAGTCAATTGATGAAGACACTTGAAACCTACGGTGACGCGATAGTGGCCAAGCAGCCGGAAGTGGCTGCTCCCCGGTTCGGGGCCCTGGCGGGATTCGTGGCACTGACCGCTTTAACGGCCATTGTGGCCACAGCCTTGGGGAAGCTGAAGTACGGCGTGCTGAACCTGCTGGGTCTGATCGCCGGGCTGATCGTTCTGTACCTGCTGGCGATGGCGTTTCCGCAACTGCGGGCGAACTGGGCCTATCTGCGTCCGCGGCTGAATAAATGGCACCTGATCTGGTATGGAATTTACGTCAGCGCCCTGGTGTTTGAAGTTCGAACCTTGGCCAGCTACCGGGACTCGATTTTGGACAGCTGGTCCATTTTGCGTCTCGGCCCGGAGTTGCTGATCGGCGTCTACCTGCTGTACTGCGCGGGCACGGGGAAGGTGAAGTGGTTCTCCTCTCTGTTCAAGGGTATCCCGGGAGTGTTGGCCCTTTATTGCACTTTCTGCGCCCTCACCTCGGTCTGGTCGGTGTTTGGACCGTGGACGCTGTTTAAGTCTGTGGAATACATGATGGACGTCGCCGTCGTTGCGGCGTTTCTCTGTGTCGTCACCGATGCCGACGACTACAAGGTGCTGCTGGACTGGACGTGGACCATTTTCACCATCGAACTGGTCTGGTGCGTCATGCAACTGGGGATCTGGCCGACCGAGGCACTGGAAGATGGCCGGCTTCGCGGTGTGCTTCCGCTTACGGGATTCAACGCCGTGGGATCATACGGAGCGATCATCGCGACCGTCGCGCTGTGCAGACTGCTGGCGGTCACGCCTGAGGTTTTCGAACGTTCGTGGTACATCTCTTTGTTTCTGTTCGGGGTTGTGCTCACAGTGATGTCGCAGACGCGGAACGCGATGGCAGGCCTGGTTGGTGCCATCGTAGTGATTTTGATCGTCTCCAAGCGTGCTACCGGCATCATGTTGATTGGCATGACGGTCGCCGGAATACTCTATACCACCCTGGGAGAGGTGTTGAAAACGTTCATTCACCGCGGCCAGAGTGAAGATGCCTTCAACAGCATGAGTGGCCGGTTGGTCTGGTGGCACTACGCCTGGATCTTCTTTAAAGAAAAGCCGTGGAGTGGAGTTGGGGCGTATGCCGGAGGCAAATTTGCCGTGTTGAAAGCCTTGAACATCAACGCCAGCTCGACCCACAGCGACTATATTGAGCTGCTGGTGGGCACGGGAGTGTTTGGCACTCTCCTGTTCTCCATTGCGGTGGTGTGGACGCTGGTGGCCCTGTTCAAGCTGTGGCGTAACCAGAGCTTGACCCGGCAGGAACGCCAGATCAGCATGGAGTGTTTCTGCGTGATGCTGGTGCTTTTCATACACTCGTTCTTCAACGTCGAACTCACCTGGCACGCTCCCATGTTCTTCCTGGTCTGCATGGGCTGGGCCGAGTTCATGCGTCGCAAGAGGCAAAAGGCGCAGCAACTGTTCATCCAGCAAAGCCTCAGAGGTCCAATACACCGAACCAGCGAGATCATTTTCAGCGAGAGTTGAGAATCGCCGCTCCCCACGAAAGTACCCTTTCATCGATTTCGGAAACTGACCATGATAGAGATTGCGAAAGCTTCAGACTCTGCAAGCGCGGACCCGGGGCAAGAACACCTGTCCGAGCCAACTCCCGGCCCTGCCCGATTTCCGGTGCTGGGAGTGGGAGTCAGTGCGGTTCAGATTCCGCAGGTCATCGAGATTCTCGAGCGCTGGATCCTGGAACGCAGCCGTCCGCATTATGTGGCTGTGACTGGAATGCATGGCATTACCGAAGCTCAGTACGACCGGCAATTTCGCTCGATTCTGCAATCTGCGGATTTGGTGGTACCGGACGGCATGCCGCTGGTATGGATCGGACGCTGGCGGGGTTTCCAGATTCGGCGCCGGGTCTATGGCCCGGAATTGATGGCAACGTTCTTTCAGGAGACCGGCAACCGCTATCGCCATTTTTTCTACGGTGGCGCTCCCGGGGTGGCGGACCGCTTGTCCCAGGTGGCACGTCAACGCTATGGCATTCGGGTGGTGGGAACCTACTGCCCTCCATTCCGGCCGCTTACGGAAGAAGAAGACCGCCAGGCCATGCAAGCGATCGCAGAGTCGCGTGCCGATGTCCTCTGGGTCGGCCTCAGCACTCCCAAACAGGAGCGCTGGATGTCCGAACATCTGAGCAAGGTTTCAGTGCCCGTGATGCTGGGAGTAGGCGCCGCCTTTGATCTGAATGCGGGAACCCTGCGGCAGGCCCCAAGATGGATGCGGGAGCACGGTTTGGAGTGGCTGTTTCGCCTGGCCGCCGAGCCGCGGCGTTTGTGGCGCCGCTATGTTATTTTCGGCTCGAAGTTCGCATGGAATGTTTCCCTTGAACTTCTGGGTCTGAAAGCTTTTGACTGAGTAGAGCAAACAGGGATGAGTTTCGGTATCACCACGGAGTTGTGAGGTTCGTCGGATGGCCAAGAAGAGAAGGTTTTGGCGGGGAGTGTGCTGGTTCGCAGCGGTTTGTATTGCGCTGGAACTCGGCCTGCGCCTGTTTGGCTACGGTTCCTACACCATTTTCCGCCCTGATCCCCGTCTGCTTTGGGTTCCGGAACCCGGAAACAAGTTGACCGTGGTGAATCACCAGCACATTAACATCAATCGTGAAGGCTTCCGGTATCCCGTCGACCTGGGGCCGAAGCAGCCGGGCCAGTTTCGGGTTTTCACTTTTGGGGATTCGGTCACCATGGGCTGGGGTGTCGATGACGACCATCACTACAGCGCGGACCTGGAAAAGGTCCTGAATGACAGCGGCTGCCCCGGCACTCACTTCCAGGTGGTTTCGGCCGGTGTGAATGCTTATCCGAACTCTCTGGTAGACGAGCGCCTGAAAACGGTGCTGGAAAGCAACCTGCAACCGGACATGGTGGTTCTAGCCTACAGTTTCAACACTGGCATGGAAAACCTAGCGCACTTGCAGGGTGCGCAGCGGCAGAAGATCCTTCGCGGGGTTGCCTTCAAGTCTCTGGCACGGCGCAGCGCCATCTACGACTTTCTGGTCGAAGATCTGCTCCGCAATTTGGCTTACTATCGTTTTCGTGAGCTGATGATCCAGGGCACATGGGATACCGCCAAACAGAAAGCTGACGATCCGGTAGAAGAATTTACGGCGAACTTGCAGTCAGCTGCCGATGAGAGCCGGGCGCACAACGTCCCGCTGGTTCTGCTGTTGTTATCGTCGGAAGACCAGACTTCGCAGCTTCATCCCTACCAGAAGGCCATGATTAATTTCGCTCAAACCAATCATCTGCCGCTGGTCAATATGTTCGAAGCCTGGCGCACGCAAGACCGTCATCCTTTATTCATGGACCATGTGCATCCCAGCGCCCTGGGGCACCAGCAGATCGCCGACGCACTGGCGCAAACCGTTCGCACTCTGCCTTCCGAGATGGCGGTTTGTCAAAGCAGCGCCACAGAAAAGGGCGTAGCTTCACGATGACTCCAGTTAAGGAACCAGTGCCGGAAGCATTTTCACCGACAGTCTCAGGAGGACCAGGATCCTTCGAAGCCGAGCGGGGCCCGTTGTTCGTTGTGGGCATGTGGCGCTCGGGGACTTCCCTGCTCTACCGGTTGATCAACCAACATCCGGAGATTTCCCTGATGTACGAGGGCGATCTGGCTGCGTTACGGCCCCTGTTCATCTGGCCCAACCAAAAGAAGAATTGGATGGAGTACTGGGATTTTTGGAGCGGGGCCCTGCGCCGGCACTCGATCGACCCGGCTACCATCCCATCCCATTTCCCCGACCTCAAGACCGCCATCGAAACCGTGCACCGGTCTTACGCCGGATCCAAAATCTGGGGCTGCAAATCTCCTAATTATTACGATCGCATGGATGTGCTATTTGGCATGTTCCCCCAGGCGCGCTTCATCATCATTTGGCGAGACCCTGCGGACGTCTGCCGCAGTACGTTGCGTGCCGGGACGATCAGCTATTCCTGGTTCAACCGCCCGGGCATGTTCCATCGTTCGTTGTTCGGATGCAGGATACTGAAGGCGCAGACCGACCGGCTGCGGCGCGGCGGAGCGCACGTCCATGAGGTACAGTACGAGGACTTGGTCAACGATCCGAAGAAAACCATGACGGAGATTTGCCAATTCCTGAATCTCCCGTTCGATGAGCGCATGACGTCGTTGAAAGGCGACCATTCGACCATTGACCCAGCTGCGCAGCACGCCAAAGTTAAAAGCGACCGGATCATCAAGAATAGCGGTGAAGCGGAGATCCTCACCGAACCGCAGAAACGCAAGATCGCGTCCTACATACGGCTGTGGCAGCAGAGGTGCAATGGCTGGCCCAGGGTGCATCAGGTGCTCAACCACGAGTCCACCAAGCCCTCGCCTGGGCGCGAGTTGGTGGATTGGTCGATTTACCGCTTCTGGCGGTTTTCCGACTGGCTGAAGAAATGGATCTATTGTCTGGCTCCGCTGTGGCTGCTGAACAGCTATCGCGTGGTGGCCAAAAAGCCGGCGTTGTTGCTGCGGCAAAAGGGCGCGCCGGAGCGGGAATCCAAGACCCCGGAGACAGTTTCGTAGCAGTTCGGAATTGAGACGGAAATCTTCTATGCGTATCCTTGGGCTATCGTCGTTCAAGCGGGATCCGGCGGCCGTGCTGTTGTGCGATGGCAGGGTCGAGATGGCCATTGAGGACAGGAAGCTGCTGCGCACGCGCACCCGTGGTATGCCGATCACCGCCATCGAGTGCTGTCTCCATAGTGCCGGGATCAGCTGGAAGGATTTGGACCTGGTGGCCATCGCCAGCCAGTCGCTGCAAGGATGGCTGCGCCGCTCCTGGACGCGGGCCAAGCAGTCCGCCTTTTCGCCGCTGGCAAACGCCTACTATGAAGCCGATGACATCGGGCTGGCTGCCCAGCAACTCAACCACGTGCGCCGCCTGCGCAAGCGTGTGGGCGGAGCACAACGGGTGCTCAACCTCGACCACCATCTCTGTCATGCGGCAACCGCATTCTATTGCTCATCCTTCGAGAAAGCCTTGATTCTGACCCTCGACGAAGAGGGCGACGGAAGATCGGGGATGATGGCGGTCGGCGAGGGCACGAACATCCGTGTGCTGCGGACGATTCCCTTCCCCCATTCTTGGGCCTGGGTCTACACCCTGATCACCGACTTGATCGGTTTCGTGCCGCGGGAAGAGGAACACAAAACCCAGTGGCTGAGCCTGGAGGGCAGTCCGGATCTCAAAGACATTTTCCTGCGGATGCTGCGTAGTTCGAATACGCAGTTTCCCAGGATCGATTTCAGTTTCTTCACGCGGGGCCTATCCGGCGGCCTCCCGCTCTCAGCCAAGTTCTTCCGGCAATTCGGACTTCCCCCCACTCCCGGCGAAATCAGTAAAGATCAGAAAAAGGTGCTGGCGGCGAGTTTGCAGCAGGCATGTACGGAGCTGGTCGGCGATTTGCTTGAAGATCTGCGCCGGCGCGAGGGCATCCAGAACATTTGCCTGGGTGGCGGCTTGTTCCAGAACACCCTTCTGGTCTCTGATTTGGAGAAAAGACTGGGAGTGGGACAGGTCTCTGTGCCTCCCGCTCCGGGCAACAGCGGCTGCGCGCTGGGGGCTGCCCAGTTAGCGTGGCACCGGACTTCTGGTAACCCGCGGACGGAGGCGCCCTCGCATGTTTTTTGGGGACCAAAGTTCCGCGAGCAGGACATCAAAGACGTTCTCGACAACTGCAAGGCGCGCTACGCCCTACACAACACCGAGGATCGCAAGATCGACGCCGTGGTGCAGTTGCTTTCCGCGGGCAAGATTGTCGGCTGGTACCAGGGTGCGGCTGAGTTCGGTCCACGCGCGCTCGGCCATCGCAGCGTGCTGGCATCACCGTGGGGCAGTTACGTCAAGGAAAACTTGAACGATTTCATCAAGCACCGGGAGTGGTTCCGTCCCTTCGCATTGGCCGTGCCCGAAGAGGATTGCGCGCGCTATTTTGACGCCTCCCCGCTGTGTGCGTTCATGAACTCGCTGGCGTGGGCACGACCGGAAGCCAATGTGTTGCCCGAGGGACTCCTGTTCTCCGGGAACCGTGTGCGTTTGCAGGTCGTCAGCCGGCAGAGCAATCCGTTGTTCTGGCGACTGTTGAAAAAGTTCGGCGAGCAAGCCCCGGCGCCAATTCTGGTAAATACTTCCTTCAATCTCTTCGGTGAGCCGCTGGTGGTGAACCCCAGGGATGCGGTGCGCAGCTACTTCTGCTCCGGCATCGATGCTTTGATGGCGGGTAACTTTGTTCTCGCCAAGGCAGGACTGCCGCAGCCGCAATCGCAAACCAGACTGGCGTCACAACAGACTCCGGTGAACGCCTAGCCCCTCTCTCGATTTAGCATGGTTACACTTCTCGTAACCAACCTGCTCCCTATTTCCTATCAAGAGTGCGGTTCCTTACTTAGAATGATGATCAATTCCCCATAACTCGCTTCCCTGGCCAAAGGCTTCGGGGCAGTTGGAGGTGGACAATCCGCCGATGAGCAAAGTCCAGAACACCGTTCAGATTCGCGAGGCGGTGTTTGCTGACTACCCCCAAATTGCCGCACTGGAGGCCCGCTACGGACTGCGCCCTAAACCTTACGACGAATGGATTCACCTCTGGACCGAGAATCCGGCCTGCCCTCCGGGATGGACTATCGGGTGGACAGTCGAAAACGCCAGTAAAGAAATCGTTGGTTATGTGGGCAATGTGCCCTCGGCGTTCGAATTTCAGGGACAGAAGCTCATTGCCGCCAGCGGGCGGGGCCTGGTCGTGGATGAGCGATACCGCAGCTATTCCTTTCCTCTCTTCAGCCGCTTTTTCAATCAGAGCAATGTAGATCTCATCGTCAACACCACGGTCAACGTCAACGCAGTAAAGCTGCACGAATTGTTTCACTGCGAGCGCGTACCGGTCGGAGCCTGGGACCGGTCGGTGTTCTGGATCACCGATTACCGGGGTTTCGCAGCCAAGCTTGCAACCACGAAGAATCTGCCCCTGCCGAATCTGCTCAGCTATCCGCTCTCGGCCGCCCTAGCCGCCAAGGATAAGCTTCGCCGAAAACCTCTCAAACCATTTGGCAATGGCATAGAAGCCGCCGTTGCTATCACATTCGACCCGCGCTTCGATGCCTTTTGGGAGGAGTTGAGACAGAAGCACCCTGATTCCCTTCTCGCGTCACGCTCCCGCGCAACCCTCAATTGGCATTTTAAGTTCTCGCTGGAAAACAAACGCGCCTGGGTGGCGACCGTCTCCCAGGACGGTACTCTGCTGGCCTATGCCGTGTTCTTGCGGCAGGACAATCATGAAGTCGGCTTGAAAAGAGTCCGGCTGGTGGATTTCCGTACCTTGAATGACAATCCAGACCTGCTTGTGCCCATGCTGACCTCTGCCCTGCGGCGTTGCCGCGAGCAGAAAGTTGAGATGCTGGAAGTGATTGGAGCTTCCCCGAAAACGCAGCGTGTGCTCGCGGGTTTTGCTCCAAACGATCGTCAGTTGCCGGCGTGGCTATACTTCTACAAAGCGAAAGACAAGCAATTCGCAGAGAGATTGAAAGATCCGGGCG
>Ga0209517_10002438_pt1 | contig 26247 bp, 27 predicted proteins | sample PeaSoiMetSII2010_FD_187695 | JGI IMG/M metagenome (GOLD analysis project Ga0209517, IMG submission 187695) | Peat soil microbial communities from Weissenstadt, Germany - SII-2010 (SPAdes) (version 2) | ecosystem: Environmental > Terrestrial > Soil > Wetlands > Peat | place: Germany... | reverse complement strand
GTTTCGCCGGCGCATGGGGGATGCAGCCATCGCGCAGCAGGATCTCGGCGGTGTGCAATTTGCGGCGGTTGCCGTGGATACCGAGACCGGAATCGTGCGCGTCGAGCGCGTGGTCGCGGTGCAAGACTGCGGTCGCCCGATCAATCCGCGCCAAATCGAGAGCCAGGTGCAGGGCGGGGTGCTCATGGGCATGTCATTCGCCCTGTTTGAGGAGCGAATCCTGGATCGACGCTCGGGGCGCATGCTGAACTCCGACCTCGAGCACTACAAGATCGGCGGAAGCTGCGAGGTTCCGCAGATCGACGTCGTAGCCCTCGAGGACTATCGGGCGATGAGCGCGACCGATGCCTATGGAATCGCCGAGCCTTCGAATATTGCGACGGCTCCCGCGATCGGCAACGCGGTCTACAACGCGATCGGCGTGCGCGTCCGATCGCTGCCGATGACGCCGGCCGCGATCCTCGCGGCGCTCGGGCGAGTGCCGAAGGCGCAGAACGCATGAACCGCTTTTCGTGGCTAGGTGCTCGATCGGTGGCTGAAGCCGCGGCAGCGGCATCCACGACGACCGCCGCGGCGATGTCGACCGCGGACGGCGCGATCGTCGCCGAGGGCTCGGTCATCAAGGCGGGTGGAATCGACGTGCTCGACTTGTTGAAGGAAGGATTGATGGCCCCCGCGACACTCGTCAGTCTCTCGAGCGTCGCGGAGCTCGACGCCATCGCCGAGGAGCCGGGCGGCGCCATTCGCATCGGTTCGATGATCACGCTCGCCAGGATAGCGGGCTATCCGCTGATTCGAGAGCGCTACGCTGCGCTCGCCGAGGTCGCGGGGAGTTCCGCGAGCCCGCAGATCCGAAACATGGCGACCATCGGCGGAAACCTGCTGCAGCGGCCCCGTTGCTGGTATTTCCGCTCGTCGCAGTACCACTGCTTGAGGAAGGGAGGGGACCGCTGCTTCGCGCTCTCCGGCGACAATCGATATCACGCAATCTTCAACAACCGGCCTTGCGCAATTGTCCACCCATCCAGCGCGGCGACGGTGCTCGTGGCGCTAGCAGCTGAGGTCGAGCTGGTCAACGCGGACGGGAACCGGCGGCGTTTGCACCTCGAGGAATTCCTCGTGCCGCCGTCGGGAGACATCAGGCGCGAGAATCAGATCAAGCCGCGCGAGGTCCTCACAGGCGTGCACCTGCCGCGGCCGGGAGCCGATGTACATACGGCTTATCTGCGGCTCGGCGAAAAAACCGCTTTCGACTGGCCGCTGGCCGACGTCGCAGCGACGCTCGAGCGCTCGCCGGGTGGACATTGCCGGCGCGCGATCGTCGTACTGGGTGCCGCGGCACCTGCGCCGTACCGCGCGCTCAGCGCTGAAAAAGCGCTCACCGGCCGGAAGATCAACGAAGATGCGGCGAGCGCCGCAGCTCGCGCAGCCATCGAGGACGCCACGCCGCTTTCCGGCAATGCTTACAAGCTGCCGTTATTCGAAGCGCTGATCATGCGGGCGATTCTCGCCGCAGCCGGCCAATGAGGCCTTCCGCGGCATCGCGCCCCCGCGCGCTTAGCACATGGTCGAAGGCAGTCTGATCGTCTCGCCATCGACGACGAACCGCCTATCCCGAGCCGGGCACCAGATCGGGATGGGCGCTTGCCGACATCATCGCACAGGCGGGCGTACCTGCCGGGGTCTTCAATCTCGTCATGGGTCGCGGTTCGATCGTCGGCGAAGCGATCGTGTCCGATCCACAGGTTGATGCCGTAAGCTTCACAGGCTCAGTGGCCACAGGACGATGCGCGCAAGGCCGGCACGACCATCGGACGCGTCGCCGATCCCAAACAGATGCAGCAAGATCTCGACTACATTGAGATCGGAAAGTCCGAAGGGGCGCGGCTGCTGGTCCAGCGCGACGTTTTCGCGACGTTTTGGCAACGAAACGGTAAGGCGCAAATGCCATTTATCCGCCGCGGTTGTCGGAATTTGCAACCCGCGTAACGCGAGTTCATCTAAAATCCCTGCCGACAGAATTAGGGGAAACTTACACCCCAGGCGAGCCGGACTCTTGGTGAATCGCGGAACTGCCCAGGCGGCGGAGCGAACATATGAATCGATGGTTCCAAGTGCCTATGCGCGATGGTAATCGCTTCACGCTGCTCAGTGACGCACACGTTTATTTTGCTCGGATGCTTGCCGCGATCGATGCAAGCCAACATTACGTCCTCGCGGAGTTCTATCTTGTTGAATCGGGTCGGGTCATCGACCGGTTCATCGCGGCGTTCGCCCGCGCGGCCGCTCGCGGCATTTGTGTACGCGTACTATTCGATGCGTTCGGTGCGCGCGGACTCAAAGACGCGGACCGGGCGCGGTTGCGAGCCGCTGGTGTTGATCTCGTCTTTTTCAACGTGCCGCGCTGGCGGGCCTTCCCACGCATGTTCGTGCGCGATCACCGCAAGCTCTTGGTGGTCGACGGTACCGCTGGCTTCACCGGCGGAGCCGGCCTCACCGATGTGTTCAGTCCCGACGTGCAGCCCGACAGTTCTTGGTCGGACTGCATGGTCGAGATCGCGGGTCCGGTCCTCGACGACTGGCACGCGCTCTTCGCGAGAACTTGGAAGCGATGTGCACATCGGGAGCTCGATGTTGTCCGGCAGCCATCTGCGGCTCTGCAACCGGGTGAACGCGGACGTGTTGCCGCCAGTGCCGGCCTTGGCACCAAAGAGGTCGGGCGCTCGGTCATCAAGCGGGTCCGCAAGGCTAAGATCCGGGTGTGGATCGCGACTGCCTACTTCTGGCCGTCAAATCGGTTACGCAGGGCGTTGCGCCGCGCGGCGCGCCGCGGAGTCGATGTGCGACTGCTACTCCCAAGTGCACGTACTGATGCTCCCGTGGCTCGCGGCGTCGGGCGCCTATTTTACGCGCGACTCCTCTCAAGTGGCGTCGCGATCTATGAGTATCAACCCAGCTTTCTGCACGCTAAGCTTGTGCTTTGCGACGACTGGGTCTCGATCGGCTCAAGCAATCTGGATCGTTGGGAAATATTGTGGAATCTTGACGCCAACCAGGAGATCGACTCGCCCGCTTTCGCCAGGCAGGTCGAAGGCACGTTCGTGCAGATCTTCGACCGCAGCGTCGTATTGCGCGACGCGAGCGATGTGGAACGCCCCTGGAGCGCACTCCTCTGGCGGCTGCTAGCGCGGGCGATCTTGGCGTGGAGTACGCGAGCGGTTTCGCGCTTGCGCCGCTGAGGTTTACTGCCCGCTAGGAGTTGCTTACTGCCGACAAGGCGAGGCGCTTAGGATTCGAAGGCGTCCACTGGGGATATCGCTTCGTAGTCTGCCTTTCATGTATGCCTTACATCGCCGCTACTGGGCCAAGACCTCGTATCGAGCCTGCGATTGAAGACCCTCCACTCGTTGTCATGCCACGTAAGAACCTTGCCCAACATCCCTCGATGACCTTCGTCAGAGCGGCATCGCAGGTCGACGAGGCTTCAGCATGATTGAAATGCATCTAATGTGGATCACTCGGCATCGCCTGCAAATGGGGGTCATCCATCGGCCGTTCGGGATATTCGAATTTCCCATATCGTCTCCTCCATCTGCATCCGAGCCAATCACCGCACGGGCGTCCGCTCCCGATCTTGTGGCGTGCGCCATTCCCTCGATGTCCACATAGATATCCGACGGTTCCGATCCTTCGGGCGCATTGTGCATCGAGCGGTCGATCTGCTGAATGCGGAGAACTCCCTAGACACCCCGCCGAAATCTGCCGCCCTCGAATCCCCCCACGAGCGCCGCCGTCGGGCTACGTACTATACGCATTCATTTCCGATTCGCCCCGCCTAGCCTGGGGGCTCCCGAGGCGGCATACCGAGGTCGAGCGCGGGCTCAAGAAACAGCCGATGGCCCAAGAGGCGCCGACACACGCCGAGCCGCACACCGATATCCTAAGGGCGTAGCATCCATCATGATAAGTCGCCTGGGGCGCGGTTGCGGTGCCAACCAGCCACGGCAATTTTTGGAACCCGACGGCTGAAGGTGAGGGAGATCTATGGCAATCCAGTATGGAAAGATTCTCGTGCCGCTGGATGGCTCCGAACTCGGCGAGGCGGCGCTTGCTCACGTCATGTATCTAGCCCTGCTATCCGGCGCAGACGTGACGCTCTTATGCGTAGTTCCTACAATCGAGAATGTCGTCGGTACATCACAGATGCCGATCCCCATTGACATTCAATGGGATGTCCTTAGAGCCCAGGCACACCAGTATCTGACTGGAGTCGCCCGACGTTCAGGCTGGGAGGCATCAAAGGTCCATGTTGTTGTGGAGACTGGAAACGTGGCGGAAATCATTCTGGCGGTGGCGGCGCGCGAGCACATGGATCTAATCGCGATGTCAACGCACGGCCGGTCCGGGATTCGCCGCTGGGTACTTGGCAGTGTAGCAGAGAAAGTGCTGCACGCTGCGTCGACGCCTGTATTACTCATCAGGTCCGCTTTGATAGCCGGCTAATAGATCATCGCAATCGACCGGCACACAGAGAGACCTTGGTAAACTCGGTCCCACGTGCCTGAACTCATCAAACAAATTGCAGTCCCGCCCGGGCCGTAGCCACGCGCGTACTATAGTGCAGAAGCGTATCCGCATACTCGATTAGCTCGGCCCGTCATCAGAATCGAATGATCGAGCTGCGTCGTCACGTGGCGTGCCCGTTCCCGTAGCCAGTATAAAATAGCGATGACCCATCGTCGCCACCCGCAATCACGGACCGAAGCGCTGCGTCATCGCGATACTCCCGTAGTTTTTCGCTCCTGTTCAGTAAAATGCAGCCGAGACGAGCTTGATTTCGACAGCCGATGTACGCAGCCATTCGAGTGCACGAAATATTGCATTGCTGGCAATCCCGTTCGTCGTCGGGGAAATACGAGGGTATCCATAGGGCCGAATCATCCGAACCTAAGAGCCGGGCCGCAGATTATCGGCGATCACGGCGGAGATGCGAGATCCTCGACTGCACGGGACATCGCCGCGACGATTGCGCCATCGCTGGCGGTCGCCGCAGGCTCGACGAAAGACAGTTTCTCTGCGTGGCTTATGAGACGCTTGCCCGGCGCGGCGAGCTCGTGGCGCCCGAAGTGCGCGACATTGAGTTCTGGCCGAGCGGCACCGGCCAGGCGCTGATCCGGCGGGGCAAGACGGACGCCGAAGGGCAGGGGAGGGTGGCGTATCTGTCGCGCGAAACGGTGAGGTGGTTGAAGATATGGCTGGAGCATGCGCAGATCAGCGAAGGGCCGATATTTTGCCGGTTGATAGGTCGAGATCACATCGGCGATGCTCTCCATCCGGGCAGCATCGCGCCCATCTTCAAACGCGTGGCGCGGTGGATCGGTATGCCGGCGAGGTTCGTTGCGCAGGTGAGTGGGCACTGCACCAGGGTAGGCGCCGCGCAGGATCTCGCGGAACTCGACATAGACTTGGCGGCCATCACGCAGGCCGGTGGATGGAAGTCGCCGAGGATGCCGTTGCAATACGCCGAGAAGATCAATGCGGCGCGGTCCGGAATGGCGAGGGCAGCAGCGGCTATTGGACGCGACAAAGGGGTCTCTGAATAGGGTAGGGCACTGTGGCAGGTTTTTACACGAACCTCACAGAGGGGCGTTGAATCACCTTATCGTCGTTGAGCAGAAGTCGATGTGTCAACGCCGGGAACCGTCATTCGGGTTACCGGTAACTGGCAAGGTAGCATGGAAGGTTGGTTGATGACTCCGTCGACGGGATTTCGCCCCCTGCCCAACACGCTACGGGGTCTTTCCCATTTTCTGATGGCGGGACAGTGGGTATTGCCCAACGGCGGACTACCCTCCGGTCTGCTGACGGCCCGTTCGGCGATTCAGGCGGCATGTCGGCGGGATGGCGTTGATTTCAGGGTCTGAAGACTGCAAGCGAGGCAACGAACATGACGAAATGGACGACGTTCGCATTGCCATTGCCGAGTGATCAGCGCATTGGCGAATCGGCCATCCGCGTACGCATAACTTCGCATCGTCGGTCTGAAAATTAAGCAAGTTGGCGAGGACATTTCCGGAACGCTAACCTATCAGGCGGACTCCGACGGTGGGGGTACTTGTGATCTCATCCGGGGAAGCAAGTACCAAACAACGACCAGAAGGTTGGAGTTACTGATTCATTGTGACAAACCGAATCATCCGGATTTGCTGAATGTACCCCTGGATTTCGAGGATGTGAATCTGCGTACGAATGCTTTGAGCGGCGGCCATCCGTACCGAAAGCAAGACATCAGTGTAAATCTTGAGCGGGCGAAGGGTATCTAAACACAGCGTCTCGAGACAGGCCGAGTACCTTATGGCCCGCGCGAATCAACTCCTGGACGATGGCTGAACCTACGAATCCGGTAGCACCGGTAACAAAAACACGCATATGCATCTCCTTTGGATTTCCTCAAGACCGCCACATTTCGATCTCGTCTTCCAACAAGATAATGCGTTGAAGACGGACGGTCTATGTCCTATAGTCCTCAAAACTGGTTCGATCGTCCGGAGAGATTATGGGTCCGCTTTCAGATGTGCTGTCACTGCTAAAGCCTCGCCGCTATTCGTCCGGCGGGATGGACCGTGGCGGAGACTGGTCCGTGCTTTTCCCCGCTATCAAGGGATCAAGTGCTACGCAGTGGTCGCCGGTCAATGCTGGTTGGCTGTTGAAGGCGTAGAGAATGCGGTATTCCTGGATACCGGCGATTGCTTCGTGCTGCCAAGCGGACGGCCCTTTCGTCTTGCGAGCGATCTGGCACTCGATTCAGTCGTAACTGGACACTGGAGGAATTGGGATGCAGAGTCGGGATGTCACGGTGACAAGTTGACGAATTCGGACGATTCCATCACTACGATCACCGTATCGGTCGGTTACGAATCGGAAAGTGCGTTCGGCAAGACTTTCAAGCGGGTGATGGGCTGCTCGCCTTGGCAATTCAGTCGAGGACCAATGCCGACCCAGCTCAAACTGCGACCCGGCACCCGGAATGGACCGCTCTCCGGGTAGGAGCGCTGTGGCAGGTTTTTACACGTATCTGATGTGGAGAGGACAAGTATTAGCGCCATCGGCTACATTTCCTGGCCCATCGCAAAGGTGCGAAACATGTCGGTAGTAGAAGTGGAAACGCTAATCATCGGAGGCGGTCAGGCAGGGTTGGCGATAAGCGAGCACCTGAGCAAACGCGGAGCACGTCATCTCATCGTCGAGCGATATCGGATTGCTGAACGCTGGCGCTCGGAAAGATGGGATTCACTTGTCGCCAACGGTCCCGCTTGGCATGACCGATTTCCTGGCATGACCTTTTCCGGCATCGACCCGGATAGCTTTGCCACCAAAGACCAGATCGTCGACTATTTCGTCGCTTACGCGGAACATATCGCAGCCCCCATCCGCTGTGGCGTAGAGGTAAAGGCGCTTCACACGAAGGCCGATGGCTCCGGCTTCCGTGCGGATACGTCTGAGGGCGCTATCGAAGCCACCAATGTCGTCGTCGCCACCGGGCCGTTTCAACGACCGGTCGTCCCCGCCGTGGTTCCGGCCGGTACAGGGATCGCGCAAATCCATTCCGCTGCCTACCGCAATCCCGGCCAGTTGAGCGAGGGGGCGGTTCTGGTGATCGGAGCCGGCTCGTCGGGGGTGCAAATCGCTGATGAGCTTGTACGCGCGGGAAGGCGCGTCTACCTTTCGGTCGGCCCGCACAACCGACCGCCTCGGCGCTATCGTGGACGGGATTTCGTCTGGTGGCTGGGGGTGTTGGGTGAGTGGGATGCCAAGGTCGTCGCTCCCGGTACGGAGCATGTAACGATCGCCGTGAGCGGTGCCAATGGCGGCCACACTGTCGACTTCCGAGACCTTGCCGCACGCGGCATTACGTTGTTGGGTAGCGCGGAAACCTACAAAGATGGTGTAATGCACTTCCTGCCTAATCTTGCAGGCAATATTGCTCAGGGCGACGCCAACTACCTGTCGGTGTTGGACGCGGCCGACGCCTATGTCGCCCAGAAGGGCCTCGACTTGCCCGACGAGCCTGAGGCCCGCGAGATTGCGCCCGAACCGCGATGCGTGACCAATCCCCTGTCCCAGTTGAACTTGGCCGCCGCTGGCATCACGTCGATCATATGGGCGACGGGCTACGCCCTTGATTTTAGCTGGCTAAAGGTTAACGCCTTCGATGAAAAAGGTCATCCGGTGCATCAACGTGGTGTTTCGGCAGTGCGCGGACTTTACTTCCTGGGGTTGGCTTGGCTATCGCGAAGGGCTTCGCCGTTCATTTGGGGCGTCTGGCACGATGCCGAATATCTTGCGGGCCATATAGTTGCTCGCAACGCGGGCCTCTAGGAGTGCGGTCAAGATTCGGAACTTTACGTACGTTAACGGCGATGCGCCATGAAAGAGATTAGGCAGTTAGTTGCGTGTTCGGCCTCGCCGCCTGGTCGGGACGAAAGGCCGGCTCTTGGGGAAGGAAACCGCTGCTCCTAATCGCTTTTGGCGTACTGCCGATCCGGGCGGTTCTCTACACACTCACCAGCAATACGGTTGCATTGGTCGCGATCCAAATCCTCGATGGCGTTGGAGCAGGAATATTCGGGGTGGTCTCGGTAGTCGTGATTGCGGACCTGACGCAAGGTTCAGGTCGATTCAATATCACCCTTGGAGCAATCGGTACGGCAGTGGGCATCGGCGCCGCTCTCAGCCAAACGATTGCCGGTACGATCGTGCATCATTTTAGCTTCAACGCCGGATTCCTGTTCCTTGCCGCGATCGCAGCGACGGCGTTCAGTATTCTGCCGATCCGACGGCATCGCGGGTTCTGTGAGCAATTATGACCCCTTCCTGCCGGTCGCGAACGGCAAGTATCGGCCGGATCGATTGGCCTACTTTGTCGGGTCCGGGCCGAGCTTGTTTAATCGCACTGCCGGGGGGGTCGGCTGGACCGCGTCTCTCGCTGGTGAGAAAATGCGCTAATTCCAACGGGGTCACCAGGAAGAAGGCGTTCGTTGATGTCAGATGAATCTTCGATGAGCGACCTGTTCGACCGCTGGGAGCGAGTTTGGCACGAGGGACAATATAGCTTCGTTCCGGAATGCGTCGGACCGCACTACATCCGGCACGACGAAGCGGGTGATCGGACGGTAACCCGGGATGCCTACGCGGCAGAGATCGCCAAAATTCGGCAAGAACGGCCTGATATACGTGTTGTTGTCTACGATCACTCGTTCAAAGGCGACCGCGCATGGTTTCGTTTTGCGTTCAAGTGGACTGATCCCAAGACTGGCGAGCCACGCAGTCGGGCAGGCATGCAGTCCTACCGGATCGAGGCCGGGAAGCTCGTGGAGACATGGGCTGCGCTGCAACCGCTGGGTTCGGCATGGCCCGACGCCGTTGCGCAGGAGCACTGGACGAGCCGGCCGCCAATCAAGTAGGCAGCGGCTTTCAATAAGGAGGACAGCGATGGCCTCAGATCGGGAATTTGTGGAGTTCGTGTGTGAACAGCTGTGCAGCGCTGGCGAGATTTCCTCCAGACGCATGTTCGGCGAAGCAGCTGTCTACCTGCAAGATAAAGTCATAGGCCTGATATGTGACAACCAGCTCTTCCTCAAGGCGACTGAACCCGGCCGAGCCAAGATCGGCGTACCCACCGAGGCGCCGCCGTTTCCGGGTGCTAACAACTGGTTCTTAATGGCAGATCTCGATGATCCAGAATTCCTCGCTGACCTAGTTCGCACCACAGCGGCCGCGCTTCCAAATCCGAAGGTTAGAGCGAAGAGGACGCGGCCCCGATCGAAATCAAAGCCCCCCGGCCGAAAATAATTCGCCAGTTGATCAAGTTGTGGCTTGCCGACAAATTGGGCTAAGAGGTAGCTGGTAGCAACCGCCGGAGCTGACCCAGAGCCGTCCGCCGCGAGCGGCAGCTAGCAAGTGCGTTGCCGGGCGCGGAGCAATCGATTTTCGCGACGGCGTGGTGCGATCACGAGCAACTATTGTACCGGCCGACCGGAAACCGGCCTCGGGGCGCCGCCGGCAGGAAGAACGGGCGGCCGCTCATCAGCGAGGAAATCGTTTTACGCCAGAAAGCTGCGGATTAGTGGCGGTAACCTAAGTGCCGCGCGCGCGATAAAGACGGAACGCGCTTGAAGATGTCGGCATCCGTGGCGCCGATGAGAGGCTTCTAATGCCGCGCTAATGCCGCTCTAATGAGGACGCGTTGCAATGCGGAAGCGGGGGCGCCTGTGCGAATACTCATTGTGGACGGTGGCGGCCGCAATCGAGAACGCCACCGCTAAAGCGATAACGCCACATCGCGGATTCGGCCCAGGCTGCGTCTCGGGTTGATGCTCGAGAGGATCGATCGTAGTTTGTCAGCAATACTGGCGCCAGCCATGACGTCACGTTAAAAGGTGACTAAAGTCACTTCCAAACGTTGCGTCTCGAGTCGCATGATTGGACTCGAGGGACAACATGGAGGCGTTTGAGGTGCTCATACCAGATCGCAACAACGCACAGGCGTCTGCGCCGGCACAAGAATGCCGGCCGAGTTCCTTCGAATCGCATGTATCCATCAATCACATCCGGTTTCTTGCCATCGAGAGAAAGTTTCCCAGACCCGATTTGTTCAACTGCATAGGGGCTTATATGAGGGTGATCTCGTGACGCCCGGTGAGCGAACCACCCATCTGGCGATTCGAATCGTCATCGCGGAAGATCAGGCGCTCGTCCGACGGGGCGCTGCCATATTGCTTTCCATGGAGCCTGACATGGAGGTGGTAGGTCAGGCCCGCAACGGGGTTGAAGCCGTCGAGCTCGCGCAATTGCTGCATCCCGATGTGATCTTGATGGACTTGCACATGCCGCTCAAAGGCGGCGTTGCCGCCACTCGCGAGATCACGCGTGATCTTCCGAATACTCAAATCCTTGTTTTAACGACGCTTAATGACGATGAAACGGTGTTTGAGGCGGTGCGCGCGGGCGCCCAAGCATACCTGCTGAAAGATGCGTCCGAAGATGAATTGCTCGAAACTATCCGTGCCTTGAGGCGCGGTGAGTCTCGATTAACCCCACAGATCGCCCGTAAGGTCATGGACCAATTCCGGCGTCTCGCTCCCGCATCTCACGCAGAGCCTGTTCCCGAAGACGATTCTCTGGCCCCCTCATCTGAAAAGGTGCTTTCGGCACAAAGGGGAGCGCTCAACCCGGAGCCGTTGAGCGACAAGGAGGAGCGAATATTACAACTCATCTCTGAGAGCATGAGCAATCGACAGATTGCTAACACGCTGTTTCTTGCCGAGGGAACCGTGAAGAATTATGTCAGTCGAATAATGGAAAAATTACACGCCAACACGAGAACGGAATTGGCCCTCCTGTCGAAGCGGCAGGCGCGGCCCGAATGAGTCGCCTGCGTGCGAATCACGTTGCGGGGTTTGAAGAAAGTGACTTTAGTCACTATCAAAAAGTGACTAAAGTCACTTCGAGTCGTGACTTTCGGCTCCTGACACGCCGTCCCGCCTCGTCGAGATTAGGCGCATTGCAATAGAGGACCCTGCATGTCGGTCGTCGAAATAGCCCTAAAGCGGCCTTACACAGTCGTAGCCGTCTTGATACTCGTCACCCTCATGGGGATCGGCGCGGCGTTGCGCATGCCCATTGACATCTTCCCGGAAATCGATATTCCGGTGGTTGCCGTCGTGTGGACTTACAACGGGATGAGCGCGGAGGATATCCAAAACCGCATTTTGACGCTGCACGAGCGACAGTTGGCCTCTCTCGTGGACGACATTTCCCGCATCGAAGCCGTGAGCTATGAAGGCGTCGGCGTGGAGAAGATCTACCTTCACGAAGGCGCCGACGTGACGCGCGCCGTCTCGCAGCTCGCGAGCAGCGCGTTGGTGGTGCTCAAATACATGCCGCCTAACATCACGCCGCCACTGGTGCTGCGCTATGGGGCCACCGACGTGCCGATCATCCAGCTTAGCCTCTCGAGCAAGTCGCTGCCCGACACCAAGCTCAACGATTTGGGCCAGAACATCATTCGACCCGCGCTCGCGGTGGTTCATGGTGCCGAGGTTCCCTACCCTTACGGTGGCAAGCCACGTGTGATCATGGCCGATTTGGACTCAGAGGCGCTGCAAGCTCGCGGCCTGTCCGCATCGGATGTCAGCACTGCCTTGCAACATCAAAATGTCATTCTTCCGGCCGGAGACGTGAAGATCGGCGACAAGGATTATACCTTGGCGATGAACAACTCACCGGACGTCATCGAAACCATCAATGCCTTTCCCATTAAACAAATCGAAGGACGGACGGTGTTCATGCGTGACGTTGCGCATGTGCACGATGGATTTCAAGTCCAAACGAATTCCGTCTCGGTCAATGGAACCCCCGGCGCGTTGATGACGATCCGAAAGACCGGCGGCGTGTCGACGCTCGCCGTCATCGACGGTGTGCGCGCAGCGCTCCTCGACATCAAAAAAGTGCTGCCTAAAGACGTCACGGTTAAGGCCTTGTTCGACCAGTCGGTATTCGTGAAGGCGGCACTCAATAGCGTGCTTCTGAGCGCGTGTATGGCGGCGGCGTTGACCGCGCTGGTCATCATCTTGTTTCTGGGCAATGTCCGGCTGTCCCTGATCATTCTCGCAGCTATCCCGCTGTCGATCATTACTGCCGTCCTATTCATTAATCTCACCGGGCAAACGCTCAACACCATGACCCTGGGTGGATTTGCGTTAGCGATCGGTATTCTCGTTGACAACGGTACTGTCGTTATTGAAAACATCGAACGCCACGTCGCGATGCGGGAGCCACTGCATCAGTCAATCGTGGTCGGTGCCAACGAGGTGGCGATACCTACATTCTTGTCAACTCTTTGCATTTGCATCGTCTTCGTTCCCGTGTTTTTGCTGCAAGGAACGGCTAAGTATCTATTTTCTCCACTGTCGCTCTCCGTTATCGGATCACTGCTGGCGAGCCTCGCACTCTCGTTCACGATGGTGCCGGTACTATTTAACTACCTAATGCGACGCGCCGTGCATGAATTCGACGCCGAATCCACGCACGGTACCTCACACACGAATCCCCGTTCCAAGAATCCTCTCGTCCGATTGCAGGCGGGGTTTGAACGAGGTTTTGAGAAATTTAGGGAAAACTACCGCAACACACTCTCGTGGGCGCTGTCGCAGGCGCGCCTTACTGTGGCGGCGTTCGTCGTATTGATTGTGGTGTCGACGCTTCTCTTTCCGTTTTTGGGACGAGATTTCTTCCCGCAAGTGGACGCAGGGCAGATGCGCCTGCACGTCCGGGCACCAGCGGGAACGCGGCTCGAGAAGACACAGCAGGACTTTGCCGAAGTCGAGGCGCAAATCCAGAAACTGGTGGGCAACGACCAGATTGATGTCATGCTCGATAACATTGGGCTGCCGTATAGCGGCATCAATATTGCGCTGAGCGATTCGGCCACCGTGGGCCCGATGGACGGCGAGATATTGATTTCGCTGAAGGAAAAGCATACGCCGACCGCCACAATCATCGCGATGTTGCGCCGGGAGTTGCCGGCGCGGTTTGCAGAACTTCAGTTCTTCTTTCAGCCGGCCGATATCGTCGACCAGGTTCTCAATTTTGGCCAACCGGCGCCGATCGATGTGAGAATTTCGGGGCCGGATCAGGACGCCGCGTTCGCCCTGGCTTCGCAAATCGCGCGCGCCTTGACCCGCGTCGCGGGTGTCGTGGACTCGCACGTATTTCAGGTCCCGAACGCGCCGGCGCTGACCGTAGACATGGATCGGGCGCTGGCGACCCAGACGGGCGTGACACAACAGGAGGCAGCTAACAACGTGCTGGTGGCCACCAATTCGAGTGCGCAAACGGCGCCAAATTTCTGGGTGGATCCACGCAACAGCGTCAGCTATCCGCTGGTGGTTCAAGTCCCGACCTATCGCATCCGCTCCTCGCAAGATCTGCAGACGATGCCCGTGACGTCGGGAGCCGGCGAGACGTCCGGGCAGCTTCTTCTGAATCTGGCATCCTTCGGCCGCGAGGCGGTTCCCATGGTGACTTCGCAGTTGAATATTCGACCGGTTTTCGACGTGCATGCGGACGTTCAAGGGCGCGACCTGTACGGCACATCTCTGGATATCGATGAGGTGTTGAAGGCGTACCGCCCCGATGCGTCGAAGGCGCTGACAGTGACCCTAAGCGGCCAGGTGGAGACCATGCGCGAGAGCTACACCGGATTATTCACGGGCATCGCACTCGCCATCATTCTGGTGTATTTGTTTTTAGTGATGAACTTCCAGAGCTGGATCGATCCCCTGATCGTGTTGATGGCGGTTCCTTTTGCCTTGGGCGGCGTACTGTGGATATTGTTTCTCTCTCAAACCCCGATGAGCGTGCCCGCGCTCATGGGGACCCTTATGTGCATCGGGTTGACGACGGCGAACAGCATTTTGGTGGTTAGCTTTGCCAATCAACGGATGGCAGCGGGCGATGATGCACTGCGGGCGGCAACGAGCGCGGGGTACACGCGGCTGCGGCCCGTCCTTATGACGGCTGGGGCGATGATTCTCGGCATGGTGCCCATGGCCTTAGGCATCGGCGAGGGCGGTGAGCAGAACGCGCCATTGGGCAGGGCGGTGATTGGCGGCTTGCTGTTCGCGACGTTTGCGACTCTGATCTTTGTGCCGACGATGTATAAGTTGTTACGTCGCCAACCGGTCGCTGCTGCTGATTCCGACATTAAAGGTAGAGCCAATGCAATCGCATGATCCGCAAAGTCCCGCAATTCCAGCGCTTCTGCGCGAGGATCCGGCCCATAGCAAATACCCCGACGAGGTGTCCCGGAGCGAACACGACAAGGTGTCTACGAGCTTTGATTCGGAGACGGGTCGGCGCACGAAGCGGGGCGTAGTCATTGCTGCGTCGTTCTTGGCGCTTTGTTTTGTTGTGGTGGTCGTGGTCCGCTATATCCACGCACACGCCGTGGCGAGGTCCGGGGAGACCGCTTATTCGACGCCGCCGCCGGTGGATGTGGTGATCGCGCGACCGGCGACGATGGGACAGGATCTGGTCCTTCCGGGGGAGACTGCGGCGTGGTACGAAACGACGATATACGCACGAGTCAACGGCTATGTAGCGAAGTGGTTGGTAGACATCGGCGATCACGTCAAAAAGGGTCAGTTGCTGGCGACCATTGAGACGCCAGAGCTTGATGCCGAGTTGGAAGCCGCTCGAGCGCAGCTCAAAGCGTCGGAGGCACAGGTTGTGGCGCGAAAGGCGGAAGCGGAATTTAGCAGAACGACCAACGAGCGCTGGCGCGATTCGCCCAAAGGGGTTGTGTCCGAGCAGGAGCGGGAGTCGAAAAAAGCGGACTACGAAAGCTCTGAGGCGCGACTGTATGCGGCTGATGCACAAGTGAATCTGGACAAATCAAAGGTCGATCAATACAACGCATTGACGGAATTCAAACAGGTAAAGGCGCCCTTCGATGGAACCATCACCGAACGCAAGATCGACATTGGCAACCTGGTAACTGCCGGCAGTGGATCGACGACTACACCCCTGTATCGCATGGCGCAGACCGATACGCTGCGCATTTTCGTTGATGTGCCGCAGAACGCCTCCGGCGAATTGATGAACGCCGGTGTGCCGGCCGAGATACGCGCAACCGGTGCAGTGGGCGGCGTTTTCTCGGGGAAAATAGCCAGATCCGCGGAATCCATCAATGCGCAGGCCCGCACCATGCGAGTGGAAGTCGACATGCCGAATGCCAATCACGCGCTGGTACCCGGAATGTACGTGAATATTGCTTTCCGGCTTCCGCCTCGCGGATTGGTCGAGGTTCCCGCCGCCGCATTGATATTTCGTGCGACTGGCACCCAGGTCGCGCGAGTCGATGCCCACGGCAAGATCGAATTTGAAAATGTCGTGATCGCCCGCGATAACGGGAGCTTGGTCGAGTTGGCCTCGGGAGTGAAGCCGGGTGACAGGCTGGTCTTGAACATCAGCAGCCAAATTGCATCGGGCCAAAGTGTGGCCGTCAACGAGCCCGATTCCAACGACAAGCACCTGGACGCGAAGCGCTGAAGGGCCGTCCAGTGAACGCACCACGGTTAATCGTCTTTGGGTTAGTCGCCGGCTTGAGCGCCTGTGCGGTGGGTCCCAGTTACCGCACCCCGCAATCTGATGCGCCGCCGAACTTTGCAGCCCAGCCTACGGTGAATTCAGCGGGCACGAGCGGTCAACCAACAGCGCCCCCTCCGGATTTGGCGAGCTGGTGGCGCGCCCTAAATGACGAGGAGCTGAACTCTCTCGTCGAACGCGCCGTCAAGTCCAATCTGGACATCGAGATCGCACTGGATCGATTGCAGCAAGCGCGCACTTACGAAGCGGTGGTGATTGGATATGCATTGCCCGAGGTGGACACCAGCGCCGCCGCGGGGCGTGGTACGGGAAGTGACCTCACCAAGGGCCGAGCCGATCCAACACTAAGATCCGCGGACAATGGGGCCGGCCTGCAACACATCAACACGATTGCGGGCTTCGACGCGGTGTGGGAACTCGACCTCTTTGGCAAATTCCGCCGGGAGTTCGAAGCCGCGCGGGCTGATACCCAAGCGGCACGCGCCGCTCGCTACGAGGTCCTTACTTCCGTGGTTGCCGACGTGGTGCGCGCCTACGTCGATCTGCGCGGATTTCAGGTTCGTGCGGGTATCTTGCACAAGGCGAGCGATGTGCTGCGCGAGTCGCTGCGCATTGTCAATATTCGCTATGAGCGTGGAATCACGAACGAGCTCGATGTCGCGCTTGCGATCCGCGAACTCGCGACCCTGGAAGCGGAGATCGCCCCGGTGGAAGCGGAGGTGAACGCCGCGCAGTACACGCTTGCGGTGCTCGTGGGCGAGTACCCCGAGAATGTGGTTCGAGAACTCGCAAAACCCGATCTCATTCCATCGATGCCCGCGCCGACCGCGCCTGGCGTTCCGCTCGACCTGTTGAAACGTAGACCGGACATCCAAGAGGCAGAGCGAGAACTGGCAGCAGCCACCGCGCGCATTGGTGTGGCAACCGCAAACCTTTTTCCCGACGTCACGGTCAGTGCGGCGATCGGCAGTCAAGGACAAGGCTGGGGAACTATCCCGAATGTGAATAAGCATATTTGGTCTTTCGGGCCTGGGGCAGTGTGGCCACTTCTCGATTTCGGTGCGCTCGATGCCGAGGTTGACATCGCCGATTTGGCAGCTCGATTGAGCCTAGTTAACTATCGCAAAACGATATTGACTGCCGTGCAGCAAGTAGATACCTCGCTCGATGCCTATCAGGCACAGCAGGCGCGCATGGAGAATTTGAGCACGGCGATGATTGCAGGCCAACGAGCCGTTGATTTGGCGACCGCGCGATACAATCGCGGTCTCACGGATTTTCTCAACGTCGTGGATGCCGAGCGTCAGTTCTATGATCTGCAAGAGCAGTATGCGGAGGCTCAGGTGGCCCAGGGCGAGCAGTTCGTGCAGCTTTACAAAAGCTTAGGGGGCGGGTGGCAGAATTATCAGGCCGTCCCGACTATTCGCCGACCCCAACCAGCTATCATCGCCGCGTTTCGCCGGGTGTTGAGCAGCTCTGCGCCGTGATGAGCGTTCCGACGCGACAGAGGCGGCGCAGGGTGGGGCGGCATTGGACCTTCTTAGAGGAGTGATGACAACGGCCGTGGCGGAACCTCGCGAGGGTCCATCGAGTCTATATAGGTACGTAACAATATTCACAGGCCCGAGATTCGGAGGAGATTGAGTTATGGAAAACGCGTTAGTAGTGCCGTTGCGAGTCAGGTCGGCGGCGTCTTTGCTTGAACGCACCGTGGCCAATGATGATTCCCATTTGGAGGCTAACGATTCGGCATTCCGTGCACTGACTGACTTCCGGCGTGAATATCCGATCGCGGTGGAGGTAGACAGTTCAATGGATGATGCATTCGGTGATATGAATAGATTGGGAGTTCATGCGCTGCTAGTGACTCGGCAAGAAATCGGCGGCATTGAGCAACAAGTGGTCGGTCTGGTGACTTACTACGATATCGAGCGAAAGTGCCCTCATCGGTACCCGCACGCGCGGGTTACCAGCGAGCGCAGCGGTATCCGTGTGGGTGAGGTTATGACGCCCTGGAACGAATTATCGCTCGTTAAGTACGAGTCGCTGCAGACGCTCACCGCGGGTGATCTCTACAAGATGTTTCAGGGTACGGGATTGACGCACTTACTCGTTGTTGAACTTCACGGCGATGAGGCGACCACCGCGATAGGCCTCGTGTCCCGGGCAACTCTCGCGAAACGCTTACAGGGGCTGCGGGGAATGAGTCAGCGCTAGCTTTCTGATCTTTGTTGCAAGTCATTCTTTAAGGTCGCCCAGCAGACCACATCCTCCACTAGGCCGCCTTTGAAGATCCGCTTGCGCATGAGCCCTTCCCGATGCATACCGATAGTAGCCAGAACGCAGACCCAAAATCGCGGATCGCAGCTGGCCGGAGGCGGCTATTGGCTGGTGACTCGCGCGTTGCGGCCGGTGGATCGGCTCTCTCAGACCGCATCTGGATTGCTCGTGTTGTCGCGGCTTGACGCTGGCGAAACACAAGTCGATTGGGACGGATCGCGTGCGACCGACTCCGATGCTGCATCGGGTCCCGAGAGCAAGGTTGTCGCACGTGGTGCGATCGACGTGCCGGCGAACACGCCCGGAATGACACTGAAGGGGTGAGGAACGGAGCCCGCCCGAACGGGGACATGCGTTTAGTGTGAAGCGTGCACGTATTTTCTAATGCGGCGTTAGGCGATTTCTAATCTAGAAGCCCCAATCTAACAGCCAACATGATGTTTCTGGTATCTACCATTAAGCCGAATGAGTCGAAACGCCGGGGACGCCGACAACGCCCTGCGGAATTGACTATGAACGTGAAATCGACCGATCAAATGCTGGTGCAGCGCGCTCAGTCCGGTGAGCACAGCGCATTCAACGCGCTTGTGCGTAAGTATCGGCACCGAGTGATGAAGCTCTCATTGCGCTATACCCGAAATTACGCGGACGCCGAGGATGCGGTACAGAATACATTCATCAAGGCGTATTGGGCGATACAGAGCTTTCGTGGCGAAGCCGCCTTCTATTCTTGGCTGCATCGCATCGCGATCAACTCCGCAAAGACCGTGCTGTCGCTTCGCGCGCGCGAAGCGCGCGTATTTAAGTCCGATAGTCGGGACGACGACGAAATGCGTGAAAGCTCTATGCTGCCGAAGGAGCTGGACACACCGGAAGAGCTGGCGCTCACGGATGAGATCTGCGGTGCGGTCAATAGGGCTATAGACGCGCTCGGTGAAGAGCAGCGTATTGCTATTGTATTGCGCGAACTGCAAGGACTGAGCTATTCGGAGGTTGCTTCGGCAATGTCCTGTCCGATCGGCACCGTTCGGTCGCGCGTGTTCCGGGCTCGCGAGGCGATTGACAGTCAATTGCGCGATGTCTTTGACGAAGGCCTTGGACGCGCCAAGCACAACATGTCATCGCGGTCGTGGCCAACCCGAGAAATGGGTACACACGCCTGAACCCGATCATGTTGGTACGGCCGCACCGCAGGTCAGCCACAGCCGTCTTCCGCTGTCGCGATATTTTGTAGTATCGGCGCCATTTCCACCGGGACTGCAGTCGAGAGGGATGCCCCGCGGCCGCGGTAGATGTATCGCGGCGCGTTGCGCTCTTCGGGGCGGCTCCGTTTACCGGTTCCCGCTAAGACCGATCGAGTTCACGACACTTGCCACGCCGGGGGCTTGGAGCGCAACCGATTCGGCGATCTCGCGCTCGAAATCGGTATCGACCAAACCATACAGATAGACTACGTGATCCAGAGTTTGGACGTTGAGTAAGTTGGGCGGCTCCAAAACCGGATGCTGACTAAACAGCGCTCGTACGTTGGCAGTGATCTCCGCGTCGCCCGGGCATCCGTCGAATCCACATTTCATGTATGCGGCGCATCCGGAAAGAGCGCCCGCGAGAATGATTGCGACCGTCAAGTTGGAAAGTTGTGTGCGCCTGTTCATAGTCGCCGTTTGCACTCACTGGGATCCCAACATCCATTGCGCGCGATTTAGTAGCGTACTCCATAGAGATTAAGGATTGGCAAGCGACACATTAAAAAGGGACCTGAGCTCCCGTTTTATTAGCCAAATCGAGCAAAGGCGAGATGATGGTGTCGCCTGTCAGCACGTCAACCGCTGGATCGGCCGAAACAGTTGACCGCTTTGCCGCACGGGCGGTGCAATTCGTTCAACGGCATCAACGTCGGTTGCCGCAAAAAGTGACAAGGGATGTAGGAAATAGGCACAATGTGCCGCATCTAAAGGCAAATGACTGTGCGCAGGCGGTGAATCGTGCCCGATATCGGCTTGATCGCGACCCACTATACTAATGGCAACCTTCTCCAATCGATCCTGGCAGGGGTTACCAAACTCGGCAAGACACCGCGCAGCGTCCGGATCGACGATCTGGGACCGGTGGACGAGTTCCACATTGGTGGACGCGTAGCGACGGAGAGTCTTCTCGACCAACTCGGTCTTGGGGCGGACGAGGAGATTCTTGATGTGGGCTGCGGGCTCGGGGGCGCATGTCGATTCGCCGCACAACATTATGGGTGTCGCGTGACGGGTATTGACCTGACCCCTCAATACGTAGAGACGGGGAGAGCTTTGTGCTCGTGGGTGGGACTCGAGGACCGAATCACGATGCTGCAAGGCAATGCGACTGCCATGCCTTTTGCCGATACTACATTCGACAAGGCGTACATGCTGCACGTCGGGATGAACGTCGTGGCGAAGGGTGCGCTGGCTGCCGAACTTCATCGGGTTCTAAGACCGGGCGGGCGTCTCGGAATCTACGATGTTATGCGTGTCGGCGGGGTTGGTCTTACTTATCCGGTCCCTTGGGCGTCGACCGCGGAAGGAAGCGCTGTCGGGTCGCCCGCCGAATACAAAGAGGCGTTAGCGGCGGCAGGCTTCCGAATAATCGCCGAGCGAAATCGTCGCGATTTCGCGCTGGAGTTCTTTGAGCATCTGCAATCCGCCGCCCTTGCGGCAGAAGGTCCCCCACCGCTTGGGCTGCACATTCTCATGGGAGAAACTGCGCCGACCAAATTTCGCAACATGATTCAAAACATCTCGGAGAATCGAATTGCGCCGGTCGAGCTGATTGCGGAAAGGGTACCGTAGACCTCGGACTCGTGGATGATGCGAACAGTCTCGGGTTGCACGTACTCCCCATCGAAACCGCGCGCCTGATCGCCGGGCAGAGGGTGGATTTCACCTTTCGGTACATGCCGGGCGAGCGGTGGATTGGGGTCGACTACCATGTCAAGGTCATGTCGACCGCATGAGCGCCCGGACTGGGGTGGTAGGCAAAGTCGGTAAGCTCATCAATTCGGTGGGTGCCTGCGGTGCGTTTGGGGAGTCAGCTTCGTTAATGAATGGGGACCCGAAAGTCCCGCTTGCATCCTTGCAGCAGGATGAATCCGGCGCGTCTTCCAGCGTTTTTTCCTATACAAACCTGGCAAACGATCGTGCACTAATGCTCTTTACTTCATCGAAACTGGAGTGACTTATGACAATCCGTCTGACCTTCTGCGCCTTTGCAGGCGCCATCCTCTTCGGGTGGGCGGCGTTGTCATGCGCGTTGACGCTCAGAACTCGAGTGCGCCGCCCCTCTCTGGTACCACAGTCTCGGTGGCGCAAGGCGACAACTCGTCGAGCGATCAGGCAGTGCTTCACTCCCAGACTTGGGAGCAAAAAGTGGACGCTGCTGAATTGAGTGCTCGATGCATGATCTTTGGACAAGATCGCAATCCATCTGTCTCAGATGCCTAATAACAGCCGGCGGTCTCCGGCCACGACGCGGCGTTGCTCGAGGTCCATGGCATTGCTATGGGCAGCTTCAAGGCGACAGACGGCTGCTACGTATAACGGCAGCGCCACCTTGACCGCCGCCGACGGTCGAATCCGCTCGACCGACCAGTTCAGTTTCTCACGCGCCTTCTCAATTGAATATCGGCTCGTGTGCACCCAGTCAACGGTGAGCCAGTCAAGGGATTCAAGGAACGAAAGGGAGTCAACGGCTTGCAGGAAATCCTCTTCCTCATTGCCACCCACCTCATGTCGCAGGATCAGCGTGCGTACGCGCGCAATGAATTTTTGCTCGGGCATCGGTTGTTGCTTGCGTAGCCACGCCTCAACAATGTCCGCCGACCGGATCGAGTGCGCAAACAAATAATCCGGGTTGTCGAAGCCGTTGGTTGGGGTACTTGTCGGTCCCCCGGGAAAGAATCTTTCCGCATCATGCGTCAGAGCTGCGAACCGCAACTCAGGTGATACATCCGGCCACAATCTAAGGGCCCAAGCGCGCGTGCAGAGCAAATGCTCGAGCAGATAGAACCCGTCGAGCCACTCGGTGGCAGCGAGTTCGAGTGCGTTGAACTTAGGATCGGCGTATCGGCCTGCGAATTCTTCGAACATCACAATATCCTCGACTGGTCACTAGGGAAGGCTGCGACCGATGCATCGATCGCGCTTAGGGCCTGGCTACAGCCGGGCATTCTTAAGATTGGTTGGGCCAGCATCACGGCTCCTTCGACAGGGCGCGCCAAACAGACTCGGGCGTCACCGGAAGTTGCGAGATCTCCACACCATAGCCCGACAGGGCATCGCATATCGCGTTTGTTATTGCCGCGCCCGGGGGGATTGTTCCGACTTCACCCACGCCGCGAACACCGAACGTCGTGACCGGGGAGGGCACCTCGGTGTGCAAGAGCTCGATCGGCGGCACATCGGCTGCGATCGGAACGAAGTAGTCCAGCATACTGCCGCTCAACAGCTGCCCCGTCTCGCGATCATAACGGAGTTCCTCGCCCAGGGCCGCTCCAAACCCTTGCACCAATGCACCGCGTACCTGGCCTTCTACAATGAGCGGATTCACTGCTACCCCACAGTCGTGCACCATCACGAACTTCTCGATCGAAAAATCTCCTGTTTCTGGGTCGACCGCGACCCGTGCCGCCGCCGTGCCGAACGAGAATGCTGCATCTGGCGGTTCGAAGTGTGCAGTGGCCTCAAGCCCCGGCGTCTCGTCGGCGGCAATGCCTTGACCGGTGATTGCCTGACGGAAGATTTGCGCCAAGGGGACACTGCTCTGCGGGGCAGTAATGCGATGGACGGCTGTACCGTCGAGAGTTACATCCTCCACGGCAACCTGCAAAATAGCGGCTCCGAGGCGCAGCGTCTTCAGCCGAAATGCGAGGCCTGCTTCCCGCAATGCACCCGCCGCGGCAATCAGCGTGCGCGATGCGAACGAGCCCGTGTTGAGGGGTGACGCGGCGGTGTCGCCGGCGTGTACGCGGATAATGTCGTAATCGACGCCCAGCACCTCCGCGCATAGTTGCGAAAATGCCGTCTCGCTGCTCTGGCCAATTGACGACACGCCCGTATATAGGTCGATTCCGCCGGATCGATTGGCTCGTAATGTGACGCTTTCATGCGCGCCGAACTGCGATCCACGCTTGGCCAGAAAGCGCGCGCTCGCGTAGCCCGTGCGTTCGACGAACGAAGCCAAGCCGATTCCAATCAGTCGGCCATCCGCGCGGGGCACTTTCGGCGCCGCCCGGTGCGCGGCATAGCTCACCGCCTCGGCCGCCATCTCGAGCGTCTTTGGGTAGTCTCCACTGTCATAGACAGCTCCGCTTGGGGTTGTCCACGGTAGCTCCTCAGGGCGGAGCATGTTGAGCCTGCGCAGTTCCAGCGGATCGATCTTCAGCTTTCGGGCCAGCCGATCAACCAGAACCTCAAGGGCGAAGTTCACTTCTGGTTGGCCGTAACCACGGTACGCCCCGATCGGAGTCTTGTTTGTCAGTGCTACCCGTCGCTCAACCTGCGCGTCGGGGACTCGGTAGGGACCGGTGAACACGACGCTTGAGAGCTGAGCGGATCCAAAGGACGAATTCCAGCCACCGAGATCGGTCGTATAGGTGTTGGTGATTGCAAGGAGCCGACCGTCGCGCTGCGCGGCGATACAGAAATCGTGGGTCGCTTCCCTACCGTGGGTGCTCGCGCGGAAGTGCTCCATGCGATCTTCGATCCATTTGACTGGCCGGCGGAGCGCCATCGCGTGAAGGCAGGCCAGCACGTCCTCTGGATAGATTCCAAGCTTGAGCCCGAATGCGCCGCCGACGTCGGATGCGCTCACGCGGATGCAGCTTTCGTCAATTCGCAGCGCTTCGGCAAGCTGCTTGCGGACCAGATGTGGCACCTGAGTGGATGCGTGCACGGTGAGTTCGTGCGCACCGGGGCGCCAGATAGCGACGATGCCCCGCGTCTCCATCGGTAACGCGGTGACGCGATTGATGCGAAAGCGCTCTCTGAGCACCACATCCGCGGAAGCAATCCGGGTGTCTGGATCGCCGCGGCGGTCGGTATTTGAGGCAAGCAGGTTGGAGCTGAGCCGTTCCGGATGAAGAACCGGTGCTTGTGGTGATAGCGCTTCCAACGTGTCCGACACGTGCGTCAGCGGTTCGTAGTCGATCTCAAGGAGTTCGACAGCATCCTCAGCGATCGCGCGACTCGTCGCCACGACGCTGACGACTGGTTGCCCTTCATACGTGGCGATGTCTTGCGCGAGCGCGTAATACGGAAGCGCCGGAGCCCCAGGAACTGGACGCAGAACCGAGAGCGGCTCCGTCTGGCCTAGAACGTCGGCACCGATCAGTATTTGCTTGACCCCGATGACCGACGCCGCACGGGAGATATCGATCGAACGGACGCGCGCATGCGGGAATGGGCAGCGTGCGATGGCCATCTCCAACTGGTGGGCGAGCTGGACATCGTCGACGAACCGGCCATCGCCCCGTAGCAGACGCTCATCCTCCTTACGAGGACACGACCGGCCGATGACCCGCCGACCCTCCTCTGCAGGCGTCATTGCGTGATCCGATTTCACGGTCTCGCTCACGTGGGAGTCTCCGGTGACCCGCCTGCGTCCCTGGCCGTCTGCGAGAGATGTTCACTGATCGCCCGCACGATTCCCTCATAGCCGGTGCACCGGCATAGGATGCCGCTGATCTCCTCGCGAATCGCCTCGGACGATAGCGCTTGCTTTCGCTCACTCAGACTCGTCGCCAACATGAGAAAAGCCGGTGTGCAGAAACCACACTGCAGCGCGTGGTGCCGCCGGAAGGCCGCTTGGAGCGCGTTGAGTTGATCCCCGGCCGCGAGTGATTCGACCGTCCGCACCACCGTGCCGTCCAGCTGGACGGCGAGCATCAGGCATGACTTGATCGGCCGGTCATCGACCAGGATCGTGCACATGCCGCATGCACCTTGCTCGCATCCTACGTGAGTGCCGGTGCGGCCTAGACGGTGGCGCAGGAAGTCCGCTGCGTGCATGCGTGCCGGTACTGACGTGTCGATCTGCTCGCCATTGAGGACGAGGGTTACCGGGAGATCATTAGCGCTCATGAGTACACACCCCCGATAGGTCGGTAGTGACGAGGGCGCATGAAGATGCCGGTGAGCAGCACCGTGCAGCGGTGCGCGTGTTGCTAGGTCCATTCATCAGTGCACAAAATGCCAGAGAATCAACATACCGATGAGCACGGCGGCACCATTGAGTGCGGCAGAGATCATCGCCCAGCGCAGGCATGCCTCTAAGGTTGCCTGCCGGGCAGGCTCCCGCGAGGCCACAATCGAACTCGGCGTCGCGGGCGTTCGGGTGAGGAGCGACGCCGTGCTTGGCGTCGCATCGATCCGGGCTCCAGCGCCCGATAGGGTCCGCTCCAAATTCTGGGCGAACTCTGCGGTCATCTTGTCGGCCTGCTTCAGGATGATCTTCTGACCAATGGCGCCGAGCATCCCAGCGAGTGCGGCTTCGCCTTCGACGACAACCATCGTGCCGCGCTCGATCGCCTGCAGATGGACCGTGTTGGTGGCGCGGAAATTGCCGACGGCACCACGAACGGCCTTGCCTGTCGATGTAAATTGCATCCGCTCTTCGGGCACCCGTTCGGTAATGCGAACCCGGGTTTCAAATGTGGCCGCCATCGGACCGAGGTGTTGGGTCAGACGCACGGCCAAGGTACCATCGTCGAGGAGACTGCATGATTCCAAGCCGGGTAAGCACGCTGCCACCTGGGTGGGTTGGTCAAAGAAT
>Ga0209517_10002437_pt1 | contig 26248 bp, 26 predicted proteins | sample PeaSoiMetSII2010_FD_187695 | JGI IMG/M metagenome (GOLD analysis project Ga0209517, IMG submission 187695) | Peat soil microbial communities from Weissenstadt, Germany - SII-2010 (SPAdes) (version 2) | ecosystem: Environmental > Terrestrial > Soil > Wetlands > Peat | place: Germany... | reverse complement strand
CTTGGAGTTGTATTGCAGGAATCATTTCTGTTTGACGGCACCATCCGCGAGAATGTCGCCTTCTCCCGGCCTGACGCCAGCGAAGAAGCCGTGATGCGCGCATGCCGGATCGCCCGGGTCGATGAATTTGCGGAGAGCTTTGGGGACAAGTACGACACCATTGTCGGTGAGCGCGGCGTGAAGCTATCGGGCGGGCAACGGCAGCGGATCTCGATTGCACGCGCCATTCTGGCTGAACCCCGCATACTAATTCTGGATGAGGCGACTTCCAGCCTCGATTCCGAATCCGAGCAGATGATCCAGCAAGGCCTCTCCTACCTTATGCAGGGCCGCACCACCTTTGTGATCGCGCACCGCTTGTCGACCATTCGGCGCGCCGATCAGATTCTGGTGGTCGAGCAGGGACAGATTGTCGAACGCGGCACTCACGAAGAACTCTATGCGCTGCGCGGACGTTACTTCGAGCTGTACACCAAACAGCATGGTCTGGAAAGCAATCTGTTCCTTGCACCGGGGGAGGGTGATGCCGCGACCGTTGCAGATGACGTGGGAACATCCAAGCAAAATGGGAACGAGCCAGCCGTCGCCGAGGCTATGCGATTCGTCAGAGGGGATGTCCGCTAGTGTTGGGATGCCAGACCGTGACGGTGACGGTGGTCATTACCTTTTCCTATGTCGCCTACCCAGTCGTGAGCGGGAAGGACGGCGAGGACCATGCCGCCGCAGCCGAGCTTCTCGACGATGAGGTAGTGCGAGATGGTTTGGCCGATCAATGAACCGCCTTGTGTGCGACCATATGCTGCGCGGCCTGATCCAAGACGGGCGCACGCTCTGAACACTCCCGGATTTCCTGCACGCGAGACGTGACAATTGGCGTGGAATATTCCGGATGGCAAAACTCCAAGTGCATACCACGACCGACAAAGCGCCGCTTCAGCATAGAACCGCCCCAAGTTGATCCTGCGATGGCAACCAAGGTCGGTTCAGGACAATATTGAGGATGACCCGAAATTAACGCTTGGCTTCCTCCCAGCATCACTGCCGTGTAGCAGCGGTGCTGAGTTTGGATCAGCAGCACGCAGTACGGTTGTAACCGGTCGAGGAACACGCCACCGTCGATTTCCGACCCGATAAGGTTGCGATTCACGTCATCGCTCAGATTGGGATGTGGCGTGAACAATGCTTTTCCTCTGAGAGCGCAGAAATCGAATGCACGAACCTGTTCAGCGGATTGGTGACGACCAAATCATCCGACCATAAACGCGCCAACATTTTCGGGTCGCCGCGGTAGTGCGAGATGGTCTGGCCGAGCACTGGCGCGAATCTTACGTGGATAAGGCGGGGCAAGTCAATAAAAGCCGTGGAGTTGATGTGTCCCTGAAAGGTTGGCGGCGAAACATCGCCCTGTTCCAAGGGGTCTTCCCTCATCTCCAGTGAAGCATTGCTCCCGCCTAACAAACTTTCGACGTCTTACTCTTCGGCGTCAGCTTGCAAGATCATACAGCTCCGCGGGATTCGTTGTGAGAATGCGCTGCCGTGTCCGCGGCTCCGGAACCCAGCTCGCCAGCAAATCGAGGAGAGTGGCATCGACCGGCATCGCGCCTTGGAACGAGGGATGCGGCCAGTCGCTTCCCCATACCATGCGCTCCGGCGCAGCCTCGACCAGCGCCTTCGCAATCGGAGCGGCATCCTCATACGGGTAAGACTTGGCGGAGATACGATACGGGCCGGAGAGCTTCACCCAGCAGTTGCCTTCCCGTGCAAGCGCGAGCAGGGCCGTAAATTCCGGATGCGCCAGCCCCAGTTGCGCGGGCATGTGTCCCATGTGATCAATGACGAAGCGGACCGGCAGACGTCGAAGTCGCGGCGCCAATTCCGGCAGGTCGCGACCATCAACCAGCAACTGCAAGTGCCAGCCGAGCGGCGCGATCAGCCGGGCGATCTGCTCCAGAATCTCCATCGCCAAGCCTCCTTTGAATAGGAGGTTGATTCGTACGCCGCGAAATCCCGCGTCGTGCAACCGTTGCAGCGCTTGCATATTCGTGCTGGCGCCCACTACCGCAATGCCGCGCCACCTGCCGCCAGAGGCGGCCACGGCGTCGTAGGTGCAGCGGTTATCTGTGCCATAAACGCTCGGCTGGACGATTACGGCTCGATCCAGTCCGAGGGCGCTCAACATCCGCTGGTATGCCTGAATGCTCGCTGGTGGCGGAGTGTAGCTGCGTCCCGGAATATAAGGGTACTGCTCCACCGGACCGAAGATGTGCGCGTGGCAATCCCATGCGTTGGGCGGGGCGGCAACCTTCGGCCTGCCAGGGTCGGGGTTCGGAGCCGCGCAAACCGGGATCGCCGCCTCGCCTTCGCTGCTATTCATAGACTCGCAGTTCTTTGCCCTTGGTTTCGGGGAGCAGGAGTACTGCCAGGATCATGACGACATAAGCGGACACCGCAAAGATGGCAATCGCTTTGCCCAGCGAGAGTCGCGCGCTGAGAAAGCCGACCAGCGTCGGGAACAGGGCGCCCACGCCCCGGCCCAGGTTATAAGAGAAGCCCTGACCCGAGCCACGCAGACGGCTGGGAAACAGCTCGGTGAAGAACGCGCCGACCGGGCTGAAGGAGCCGGAGGTGAAGAACCCGAGAGGAAAGCCGAGCAGCAGCATCACGATTCCGTTGCTGATGGGCAAATAGGTATAGGCCGTGACCGTCAGGGCACAGCAGGCGGCGAACAGAATCAGGGCCCTCTTGCGTCCGATGCCGTCGGCAAGATACGCCCCGGTCAGGTAGCCGCAGAAGGATCCGACAATAATGACGATCATGTATGCGCCCGTATTCAGGACCGAAAGATGCCGCACGGTCTTCAAATACGTTGGCAGCCAGGTTGTGATCGCGTAGTAGCCGCCCTGCACGCCCACCCCCAGTACCGATGTCAACAGAGTGATCTTCAGCATCGACGGAGAAAAGATCTCGAGGAAATGAGGCTTGTCGCCTCCGGCGGCGAGCTTTTGGCGCGTCCGGGTGTAAACCTCAGGCTCAGGAACGTGGCGCCGAATGTAGAAGACCAACAGCGCGGGCAAGATGCCAATCCAGAACATGGCCCGCCAAGCGAGGCCAGCGGGAAGCCATGAGAACAACGCGACCGAGCATATCGCGGCAATTCCCCAGCCGATGGCCCAGCCACCCTGCACGGTGCCCACGGCTTTGCCACGGTGCTCGGCGCGAATCGTCTCGCCCATCAGCACCGAGCCGACCGCCCACTCCCCGCCGAAGCCCAGGCCCTGACATCCGCGAGTAAACAGCAATTGCCAAAAGTTGTTGGTGAATCCGCTCAGGAAGGTGAACACCGCAAACCAGAGGATGGTCCACTGCAAGACTCGAGTACGTCCGAAGCGATCCGCCAGTAGTCCGGCAAGCCAGCCGCCGACGGCGGAGATCAGCAACGCCGCCGTTCCCAGCATCCCTGCTTCACCTTTGGTGATGTGCCATGCCGCGATCAAGCTTGGGATGACAAAGCTGTACACCATCACGTCCATGCCGTCGAGCGCCCAACCGCCAAAAGTAGCGATAAAGGTGCTGCGCTCTGGCGGCGATAACTCCGTAAACCACGCGGCATGTCCCTGCTTTTTTGGGGGAGATGTAGTTGAATTGAAAGTAGTGTCCATGGTGATGCCTCTTGGCTATCTACAGAAAACCGGAAGAAAATCTACGGAAGTGTACACCTATCGGAACCCCGCCTCCACTAAATCGGCATCTTGGTATAACATTCCTGTCGATCTTTGTAGCCTCTTGAAAGTACCCACCAGGCTCATAGCCGCCTGGCGAGGAGAACTCCCATGGAAGCGCGCCGAGCCACAGAAGCACGACCAGCGTAGCTGGCGGATGACTCGCAACACCACATAGGAAAGAGCTTCCCATGCCCCACATCGAAATGCTGCTTAGTGGCTTTCCCGGGAAAAGCAGCCGTGGCTTCCTTGGCTGGAGCAGTTGCTACCTTGTAACCACCGCAACTGGGCGGCGCCTGCTTTTCGACACCGCCGGTTACAACGAGCGTGCTACCGTCATCAACTCGCTGGCGAAGCTCAATGTCGCACCCGAAGATGTGGATTTCGTAGTGCTGAGTCATCTGCACTTCGATCACGCGGCCAACTGGGACCTCTTCCCCAATGCAGAAATCATCGTGCATGAGCGCGAGATCGCGTATGCGGATTCCCGCGGGGCAGACGGAGCCGTGCTCCGGTATCACACGCCGGTGTTGCGGGCGCATGGCCGCTTGCGCTTGATTTCTGCCGACACTGCTCTGGAGGATGGCATCCAGTTCATACACGTGCCCGGACATACGCCCGGCTGCGTTGCGCTGTTGATTGGTAAGGAAATCCTCTGCGGCGACGCCCTGAAGAGCCGCTGGGACCTGAATGGCCCCCTGGCTCCGCCAGTCTGGGATGCTGATTTGGCGCGCCAATCCATTGCCAAACTGAAGCGACTAGCAACGCGTCTCTATCCCGGTCACGATATGCCGCTCGAACTGCTCGAGGGGAAGTGGTGCGCCTGTGGTCCACCGAGCGTTAGGGTCTTGTTCCCGGATGGCAGCGAGCAGGTTATTTCGCCTCCCAACCTGTAGGCGACGGAGAAGCTCCCAACGCGGCCCATCACGACAAGCCTTGCACGCGCGCGCCTGCTGCTTTGAGCCGCTGATTGACCTCGCGTGCAATGGCTACGCTGCCCGGCGTGTCGGAGTGAATGCAGATGGTGTTCGCTTCAACCGTTAGTTCGGAGCCGTCGCTAGCGATAACCCTGTGCCGAACCGCGATGTCAACGGCTTGCTGCGCGGCGCGCGCAGGATCGTCAAGTAGCGCCCCGGAAAGAGTACGTTTACGCAGAGTGCCGTCCGGCTCGTAAGCGCGGTCAGCGAAGGCTTCGGCAGCGAATCGCAATCCCATGGAATGCCAGACCTCCAGAGCCGACGAGCCCGCCTGGCCGACCATGACGAGCTGTGGATCGATCGCCTTCACGGCGCGTCCTATTGCGAGCGCAACCTCGCGGTTCGTGTTGGCTGCGTGATAGAGCGCGCCGTGCGGCTTTACGTTCACTAGCCGCATGTCCAGGGAGCTCGCAATCTTCGCCAGCGCCGCGATCTGATGGCCCACAAAACCCTCGATTTCCAGCGGAGAATGTGGCGATTCGACGCGTCCAAAATTCGCGGGATCAGGATAGCCTGGGTGCGCCCCGACTGCGACCTTCAACTTGCGAGCGCCGGACAGCGTCTGCCGCATGGATTGTTCATTGCCGGCGTGTCCGCCGCACGCGACGTTGGCGGAGGTAATGTAGCGCATCAGCTCGAAGTCAGTTCCATTGGTCAGCAACTCTTCGAACTCGCCCAAGTCGGCGTTGATATCGATAGAAATATCCGTCATCTTGAATTGCCTCTTTTATGCCAGAGCACTCAACCTTAACCACCCTGATCGTCCGATCACAAAACCGATCACGAAATAAAGATTTCTCTCAGCCAGCGCTCCTGCTCGCCTATCGCTTTGACCGCTTCTGCAATGGAAACTTCCACAAGTCGCACCTCGTCGCGAGGCCGCAACTGGCCGACACTATGGACATCGGCCGCGATCACATTCGCGATCTTGGGATATCCACCGGTGGTCTGCTGATCGACAAAGAGAATGATCGGCTGGCCATCCTGCGGCACCTGAATAGCCGCGAGCGGGATGCCGTCCGTAAGCAGTTCGGATTGTTCCCGCGGGCGCACGGCCTCTCCCTTCAGCCGCAGGCCCGTGCGGTTCGACTGCTCGCTGACGATGTACACGCTGGAAAACAATTTCTCGAATGCCTCCGACCCGAACCAGTCCTGCTGCGCGCCTTTGGTCACACGCAACGGTCGTGGAGCGCGCAATGAGTCAAGGGCACCCGGACGCAGCGAGCGGATGCGAACCGAGTCGGGCTGCCGCACATGCAACACGTCGCCCTTCTGCAAGCCGCGCCCCTTGAACCCTCCAAAGTGGCCGGCGACCAACGTTGACGCGCTGCCCATGACCAGCGGAGTGTCGAATCCGCCCTGGACAGAAAGATAGCATCGCGCGCCGGTCGTCATCCGCTCGCATTTTAGGGCTGCTCCCGCCGGGAGATCGAACGCTGCGTTGACTGGCACCTGAGCGAAACCGACTTTGCATTCGCAACTGGCGCCTGTGAGCGCGACAATGGCGCTCTCCTCGAATTCCAGGGTTGCGCCGAGCAGCGTCATCTCCAGCGCGGGGACGTTCTCATCGTTGCCCACCAGAAGATTGGCAATGCGGAACGACAACGGATCGGCGGCCCCGGCGGGAGAGATCCCGAGGTGAGCATAGCCGTAGCGTCCAAGGTCCTGGACAGTCGTGAAGAGCCCCGGCTTTACAACCCGAATCGTCATGTAAGCCGGGCCTCAGCACGTCGCGATATATCTTCGAAGGTCGCTCGGTCAATGGGAGAGAATTTCATCCTGTCGCCCGGTTGCAGGCGAGTTGGCGGTGTTGCTTCCGGATCGAACATACGCAGAGGCGTTCGTCCGATCAGCTTCCATCCTCCGGGAGAGTCAACTGGATAGATTCCTGTCTGACGGCCGGCGATTCCGACACTGCCGCCGACAATGGATGGCCTAGGAGTCGCGAGCCTGGGTACGTGCAAAGACTCCGGCAACCCACCGAGGTAAACGAAACCCGGAGAGAATCCGAGGAAATATACGAGATACGTCGGGGAGGAATGGAGTCGGACAACCTCTTCCACTGAAAGCCCAGCATGCTGCGAGACATCCAGTAGATCGGGACCGAACTCGATGTCGTAACAGACCGGAATGGTGACCACGTTAGCGCGCCTGTCGACCGCGGAGTCACTAGCAAGGGCGAGTTGTTGAACAACCGAGATCAGTTCGTCGTGCGTCATCCGCAGCGGATCGAAATCAATGAGCAGGGACGCGTATCCCGGGTGAAGGTTGCGGATCCGCGGATCATGCCAGGCCTGGAATGAATAAAACAGCCTAATCACCCGCTCATGGAGTGCAGGCGAGATCGCATTCCCGAAGACAACCAACAATGACGAGTCGCTCGCCGGAATGATCTTCATAAGTTCCTGCACCTTCCTGCAAGAATAGACGATCTCCGCCGGCGCCACATCTGTTTTGGAGATGCGCCGCGCTATCGATTATGGGCTTATGATACGTGCGAAGACCTTCGCCTCAATTCTTCTAGCCATCATCACGGCGACAGCCCACTCCCAACAGGCGGTGCCCACGTCGCTCGCCCCCGGCTTCAATTCGATCCGAGAGTCCGACCTACGGGCCCGCCGTCGAGGGCCTGGGCGACTTGTGGCTCCCGCTGCCCACAACGGGGTGTTTGTGGGCAGCGAGCGTTGAAGTGCTCGGCTTTGTCATTCCGGAAAGAGCTGGGCAAAGCCGCCATCGCCGAGTCGAGTGGCAGGGGAGCCGTCCATTTTCCGGATAAAAATACTGTAGTTTGTGCCTACGGCATCTCCGGTTTCGGAGAAAAACTTCAAAGTGCTCACACAGAGCGGGCGAACGACGGCACGACGAGAGCCAAAGCGTGCGCGGTCGTGAGAAGCCGAGCGCCGCGGAACCGCAGGTCCTCGAGGCTCCGCCGCCCGTCGCGGCCCTGGGCTTCCGTCTGTGTTCGCTCCGCATCGGCCAAGCGTACGGAAGAATTCTGAAGCTGCGGCGGTTGCGTTATGCTGAACGTTCCTGACACCAAGTTGGGGACGTCCTCTTTCGCATGGCTAGCCTTCAAGCCGAGCTTTCCCAGTCATCATCGAACCGGAAACTGGTCTTGGCCGGCCAGATTGCCTTTTTGCCCACCGGCATTCTCACCACGCTGCTGGGCCCGATGCTGCCGATCCTGATTGCGCGCTGGGCGATGAATGACACTCAGGCCGGCAATCTGTTTCTGGTGCAATTCCTGGCGTCGCTGGTGGGCGTGCAACTCTCGGGAGTTCTCCTTGCGCGGCGGGGATTCCGTCCGGCGTTTCTGTCGGGGCTGCTGTTGATGGCTTGCGGAGTGGCGACGCTCTATATGGGATCGCCGGGGCTGGGGCTGGCCGCGGTGGCAGCGTATGGCTTGGGACTGGGGCTGATTGTCCCGTCTGATAATCTTCTGATTGCGGAGATCAGTACGGGGTCGGGCCTGACCTCGCGTTCCGGCGCGGTCAGCCTGCTGAATTTTTTCTGGGGCGTCGGCGCGGTGTTGTGCTCGCTGATGGTGGCGTGGACGGCGGCACACAAGTTACTGCCATTTTTTCTCGGCGCGGTGGCGCTGTTCCTTGTATTGCTGGCGTTGGCTATGCGTAATCTGCCCTTTCCGCCAGCGGAAAAGTCCGCGGAATCGTCGGCCTCATCTTCATGGCGAGAGCTGGCGAAGAGTCCTACGATTTGGCTTTTCGCAGCCGTGTTTTTTCTGTATCCGGGAGCGGAAACGGCAGTGGGAGGATGGATCGGCTCCTATGCTTCGCGGCTGGGATCGCGCGGGGCGGCGATGGCGTCCATGATGCCGGCGTTTTTCTGGTCGGCGCTGACGGTGGGCCGGGCGTTGGGAACCGCGTTTCTGCGTCACGTTTCGGCGCGCCACTTTTTGCGGACAGGCTGTGCGGCTGGAGCGGCGGGCATCGGGCTGATGCTCTGGGCTCCGGCACTGCCGGGAGTGATTGGCGGGGCGCTGATTACGGGCCTGAGTTTCGCAACGTTGTATCCGATCACCGTGTCCCGGCTTTCGCAGCGGTTCGGCGTGGCCGCTCGAAGCATTGGCGCGGTCATGTTTTCCCTGGCGGCGGTGGGGCCGGCGGTCATTCCGTGGATGGTGGGCGTGATCTCGCACGCCACGGGGAGTCTGCGGGCTGGGCTGCTGCTGCCGCTGGGGGCAACGGTGATCCTTTTTCTCATCCATCTTTTTGAATGGTGATTCAGGTGGTCATAAGCTGTGCGTCATTTTGAGAAGGGTTGCAAGATCGGGTGATCTGATCATCGGGTCATCGGGCCATCTAAGTCTCAGATGCCCGTCTCTCCATTGGTCGGAATGGCGGCTCTGGCATGGTCATGTCGAACCTGGAACACTTGACCTTGGAACGGGGTATCCTAGCCAAGACACTTCAGCGAGAACTCATTTCTTAGGTTGCGGAGAAGGCATGTCCAAACGGATTACTGAGGTTGTGGTGATCGGAGCTGGAGTTGCTGGACTCGCATGCGCGCAGGCGCTCTGCGAGGCAGGTCTCCGGGTAACGATTCTCGAAGCGCGGAGCCGTGTCGGTGGACGCATCTGGACCGTACATCCCTCCCTGGCAAACGGGCCGGTCGAACTGGGGGCAGAATTCATCCATGGTCTGCCTCGGGAGGTGTGGCAGATCGTGGAGCGTGCTGGCCTGCAGACTCACGAACTGACGGGAAACCGATGGCGTCTGGAACAAGCAAGACTGGCACCCATGAGTGGTTCCTGGGATCTGATCGACAGTATCTTCCGCAGGATTGATGAGTCTGCACCGGATCAATCATTCCAGGATTTCCTGGAACACGCTTGTGGCGACCTACCTCAGCACACGAGGATCGAAGCGGCCGCATATGTCGAGAGCTTCCACGCATGTAACGCAAGCCGCATCAGCGCTCATGCGCTCGCGCGATGGCATCGGAGCGACCAGGAAATCCAAGGACACCGCGGCTTCCGTTTCCCCAAGGGATACGATGGTCTGGTTCGAGCGTTGGTGGACGCCAGCAAGCCGGACCTCCTCACGGTGCGGCTGAACACCGTTGTTAGCGAGATAGCTTGGAATCCAGGCGCGGTGGAGGTGACGGCCCAATCGCCCGGGCAGCACGCCGTTATTCGTGCGCAAGCTGCCGTCGTTACTTTGCCTCTCGGCGTTCTGCAGGCACCGCCCGGAACTGGGGGCGCCGTCTGCTTCCGGCCTGAGCTGACCGAAAAGGCCGGTGCACTTAAGCAGTTGGAGATGGGCGCCGCGATACGGCTTGTCCTTTGTTTCCGCCATTGCTTCTGGACAGACCCGAAGCTGGTGCGATCGCCTATGCCGGACATGAGTTTCTTGTCGTCTCCAGAAGAATTGTTCCCGACGTGGTGGTCGTCTGTGTCTGCGGAAACCGCCATGCTGACGGGTTGGTCCGGCGGAGTCCGTGTTGAGCGGCTCTCCGGTCTGGGAAGTGCAGCCATCATGGAGTGTGGATTGGAGGTCTTGCACCACGTCTTCGGAGTACCCCTGGAAACCTTGCGGGACTTGGTGCAAGAGTCTTTTGTGCACGACTGGCAGTCCGATCCTTATTGCCGGGGCGCCTACAGTTACGCTCTTGCCGATAGTGGGGAAGCTGCGCGCAGACTAGCTGCAGCGGTTGGCAATACCCTGTTCTTTGCGGGAGAAGCGACGGACTGGAGCGGACACAACGGGACGGTGCATGGTGCCATCGCTAGCGGCCAGCGCTCCGCCACTGAACTTCTTTCCTGCCGCGGGCTCGGGCCGTAGCTTACTTGACGTGTAAGGGGTTGCTCGTAGAAGTGATCGCACTGGGTCGTTTTCCGGTTGAACCACCATGAATAACTCCCGAGTCGCAGGTAATGCGAACGCCGGCTCAGAGCCGAGACGCCTTTGCGCGCTTGCCCTCGGCCAGTCGGAGTGGGGCTGTGGAAGCCAGCTCCACGCGGTTCCGGCCTTTGTTCTTGGCGCGGTACAGAGCCTGGTCGGCTGCCTGGATCACCTGCTCGGGCTGGCGGTAGCGGGTGCTTGGCTCAGCGACGCCGATGCTGACTGAAACGGATAAACGATCGGGCGACGGCGTGGGACTCGCGGCAGCGGTTTTCTTTTTTGCGGGCTTTCTGCGATCGGACTCACCCGCGCGGCGATCGCTTCTTTTCTCGGCGCTTCTTTTCTCGGCGCTTCTTTCGGATCTTCTTTCTGAACCGCGCACCTGAAACGTAGACTTCTCGATGATCTGGCGCAGCGCGTCCAGATGGTCCAAGGCTTCTTTGGCGGAAGTGTTGCGAAAGACTATGGCGAACTCTTCGCCACCACAGCGAAAGGCCTGGCCGTCGCCGCCGACCTGGGATAGCCGCTTGGCCACCATGCACAGCACCTGGTCGCCAACGTCGTGGCCATAGGTATCGTTGAACTTTTTGAAATGATCGATGTCGACTATGGCGATAGCGTATTGCTGGTCGAGCGAAAGCAGAGACTCGTTGAAGGCGCGGCGTCCGCGAATGCCGGTTAGCTCGTCGTGGTAGGCGAGTACGTAGGAAGTCTCGATCAGGGACGCGGCGAGGATCAGAGCGGCGGTGGCTACGTAGGCGTCCGACGCCATGCCGACCGGGGCGAATTGGAGCCACATGAAAACGGCCGCCACAGACCACACAAAGCCGGGCTCGATCGGCTTGCGCGTTTGAAAGAAACGCCGGACGAACACCCCGATGGCCGCCACAAAACTCAACAGAACCCAGAGCGGGATCGCAGTCGCGCCGGGACTGTGCAGCCTGCCGGGGCTATTTTCCGGCCGGCACAGCACGGCGAAGACAACCGATTCGAGGAAGAGCAATCCAAAGCAGGGCGCGATTCCCGCAATGACCAGACCGCGCTCGCGCATCGAGGCGAACACAGTGAAGTTCAGCGGGATCAGCAGCGCGGCGAGCGCGACGGCCCTGCGCCCGGGTCCGCTGTGCAGCTGGCCAGCGGAGAAGAAATCAACCGCGCGATGCGCCAGCAGCAGAACCAGCAAGGAAAGCAGAACGCGGCTGGAATTGAAACGCCAGGCGAGAAGCAATCCGGCGGCGAACACGGCAACGTAATAGAAGGGCAGCGAGGGCGCGACCTGGACGAACAAAGAACCGCTGACGAGCGCCGCCGCCAGCGCCAATAACAAAGCGCCTGGCACCAGCCACGCCTTCCACGTCCTCCCGTTCACTTCTTCAGAATACGGCAGCCGGTACCGGCAGGCGATTATGTTTTCTGGCACAGGCCGCTGCTATAGCGGTTTCAGGGAAAGTGTCGTCCGATATACCGCATAGGGGGTTGCGGTAAAAGGGAACAGCTTGAACCACAGGGGGCACAGAGGAAACCCTGGCGGTGCGAATCGCTGGTTTTAGAGTCGCCAGCCCCTCCCCGGTGCTGATGTCAGCCTACGATATCTGTGAAACGGACATACTGCACAGGCCGCGAGCGTTGGTAGTCCTCCATATTCATGCTTTAGCAACCATGGCTCGCGCATCGCATTCCGCGCTTCGGATCGCTGGCCGAATGATGCGTGGACCGGCCGTGATCACGGAATACAGCGCGACTACGGTGATTCCGCCGGGAAAGAAGTTTTGGTTGGATGCGTCAGAAAATCTGGTGATTACGGTGACTAAGATCAAGTAACTAAGATCGGCGGGGGGGCGGGCCCAGTGGCTCGGTGTCGTACTTCGGCATAATCTTCGCGATTTCGGCCCCGAACTGCGGGCCCGGAGGCACGCGTTTGGCGATCTCATCCAGTTCGATGAAGAACCGCTCGAAGCCTGCCGGACTGCCCGACCCGACGAAGTGCACCGGTTCTTTTCCCGTGTTGCCCTGCGCATGTGGCGTGCCGCGAGGCACCAGGGCAAACGCTCCTGCTTTGAGGTCGTGCCAGGTGCCGTCGATGTACACCGAGAGCACGCCTCGCAAAATGAAAAAGTACTCGTCCATGTGAGGGTGCAGGTGCAGCAAGGTCATGAAGCCTGGATCCTCGCGGAACTGGCCTAGCCACCAGGCTCCGCCGGAGCGTTCTCCACCCACCAGGATGTGCGCCTCACCCAGACCCTGGCTGTACACCCGCGCCTCTTCGGGGGACACGATCAGGATCTGTGGGATAACGAGCTTTGGATTCTGCCCGCTGATTTCAGCGGTTGAGGGTGCCCCTGCTTGAGACATCTCCTCCTTCGCCGATGTTTGCGATCCAGTCGCCGACTGCCCAGCAATTTTGCGTTCGCTCATGCCCAACTCCGCGAGTTCGCGCCGCTCCTCGCGCGTAATGGGAGCTGCTTCATTCTTCCGCGACACTGAGCGCCAGAGAGGGCGGCAAGCAGAGTCATCCGGCGTCTCGGGTTGTTCTGGGCCAGATGCCAGCAAGGGATGAGACACTGCGGCGACTCCTGCCGCTACACCACCAACCTCCAGAAACCGCCGCCGCGAGATCATGCTGCCTCCGGGATTCGAAGTCAAGATCAGATGATCGCAATCAGTCCAGCGCGTTCAAGCGCGGTTCACTCTTCGTCGGGTTCTTTCTTTTCCTCGATCGCCATGTCCTTCAATTCACTGGACTCGAAAACGTCCCCACATTCCTGGCATTCCACATATTCGGATTCTTCGTCGCGGGAGACGATCTGCACCTGAGGATGCTTGCACTGCTCAGGACTGACTTTCCTTCGTAGAGATTGCGACGGCTGGCTAAGCGTCATAAACTTTTTCGACTGTTCAACCCTCGAGAGGAAATGTGGGTTTTTCCCAAATTTTCGATATTTTGCGGCGGCTGGCTACGGATGTCAAGTGACCATAGGGCGAATTGTTGTCATATCCAGCATGCCTTGCTGCGACAGCCATCTCAGGCAAGGAACAATCAATAATTGATCGATAGTTCGATCGAAGACTGACGCCTACTTCCCTTCCGCCTGTGGGGGAGCCATGTCCTGCGGGAAGCTTTTCAGCGCAACCTCGCGCGAGCGGGAAGAAGTTTTCTTCGCTTCGTCGGTGGTGTTCTCGACGAGAGTGCCCTTCAGCACGTAGTACGCTTCGTCGCCCCGACTCTTGCCCTCGCCGCGCTCGACCGTCCCCCGAAATTCGAACGATACGCCATGCGCGGTCTCGGTGGTAAACGCGAGTTGATTGCCATCGAGCTTCCCCGACTTAAAAAAGTGATCGAGAAATCCGCCATCGCCTTCCGGGTCAGCGTAGCGCGAAACAAAACCGATCACGTGTCCATGGTCTTCGACCGTAACCTGCACGAACTCGCCGTCGCGCAAAAAGCTGTACATGCCCGAGTAATCCGCTCCGGGCGTTGCTGGACTCGGGGCCTGGTTCTGCCGATCATTTTTCTGCCCATCCACCTTCGCCTGCGCGCCCGCCAGCATCCAAGCAGAGAGAACGAAACACGCAAGTTGCAGCGCGTAGAAGCGAGTTGTGTGGATCGGCATGCTCACCTCGGAATAGTCAGTATAGCGGTCATGATTAGGATGCGGGCAAAACGCGATTCCAGCCGGCCCCCAACCCCTCGAGGTCAGCTATAATCTTGCTACAGAGTAGCCGTCCGTGGCGAGCAGCGAAAGCGCCTCGATCCCGCCTTCCGGGGGCACCGTCGTGGGAGTTGGCTAGAGGGTAATTGGAACCAGAGATGGAATCCCCCGGGAAAAACCTGTTGAGACTTTTGGTGGAACGCGATCCCGCGAGCCCGGAATTTCGGAGCGGAGTTCGCGCAGTTCTTCACCCCACGGATTTGCCTGGCGACGACGAATTCGACCTGTGGCGGGATGTTTTCGTCCAGCAAAAGCTGCCTTGGGGACGCTTCCTGCAATCCGCGCTGTTGCACGCGGCAGCAGTTGCCCTCCTATGGACGATTACGCTCTCGTGGATTCGACAGCAAAAAATTCTGGATCCCACCGCGTTTGACCGGTCGTCGCTGGTAACTTATTCGCCGGAAGAATATCTGCCGCCGCTCGATACTGGCGCATCGGAAGCTCCGAAGATGGAAACGGGAGACCCCGCCTACGCCAAGCAGCCGATCCTTTCCGTTCCGCCGGAAGCGGACAACCGATCCCAGACCATCGTCGTGCCGCCCGATCTCAAGCTCGACCGCGATGTCGCGTTGCCCAACATCGTTGCCACGGGAGCCATCGTTCCGGCGGTTCCGCTGGATGCGACGCTAGCCCCGTTGACCCACATCGTCGCGACCGAGACGCAGGTCGTGGCGCCCGCGCCGGACGTGGAGTTTGCGGCGGACCGCGTGGTTCGAGCGGCGATGAAATCGGACGTGATTGCGCCGCCTCCGGAAGTGACGCCCCATCGCACGCGCGGCGTGGCCGGGCCAGAGACGGCGGTAGTGGAACCACCTCCGCAATTGACGCCATCGACGAAGGGGCAGGTCGGGCTCATGAACATTGGCCCGAGTGAAGTGGTAGCACCGGCTCCACAGCTCACGCTGACGGAACAACATTCGCTGGCGGCGCGGGGCAAAGGACGTCTGCCGGGCGGTGGCGTACAACCGGTGGGCCCTCCGCCGAGCGTGGCTGCGGCAGGCAGTGCCAGCGGGGGCGGACGGCTGATCGCGTTGGGAATTCATCCGGTCGCGCCCACCGGACCGGTGGCTGTTCCCAGAGGCAATCGCCGAGGAACATTCGCCGCGACTCCGCAGGGAAAACCAGGCGCTTCGGGAACACCAGATTTGGCGGGATCGAAATCGGAAGCGAAGGGATCGGGCGCTCGAGGCGGCGGCAGCGGCAGCTTCAACGCGCGCCACAACGGCTCTCTACCGGCTGGCCTGCATGTGGGCGCGGCGGACTCCGGCGCGACGTCGCCAGTCGAGCGGAACGGCCGCGCATCGTCGAACGGCAATGGTGAGAACGACCCACGCGAGATGGCTAGTCTTTCGACAGCGGGAGCTGGGCCGGGCTCGCGCTCGGGTGCGCGCGCTGCGTCTCCGGTTTCCGACGATAAAATCACCGACGTGGACCGCAAGGTTTTTGCCGGCAAGCGCGTCTATGGGAGGACGCTGAACATGCCGAATCTGAATTCCTCGACGGGCAGCTGGGTGATAAAGTTTGCGGAACTCGACGGAGGGCGGAAAGAAGGGGAACTGCTGGAGCCGGTTGCCACGGAAAAACCGGACCCCGGCTATCCGTTGGAATTGATGCGCGCGAACGTGCACGGTGTGGTCACGCTCTATGCGGTCATCCACGCTGATGGCAAGGTGGGCGACATTCGCGTCCTCAACAGTCCGGACGAACGTCTGGATTCCTATGCGGCGAAAGCCCTGGCCGGCTGGAAATTCGTGCCGGCAGAAAGAGCCGGGAAACCAGTGGCGCTCGAGGCGGTGGTGGAGATTCCGTTTCGGGTTCGGCGCAGTTTCTGAACGGGCGGGACTGGGTCTTCGGAATTCTAGCTTTGAATTCTACCCTGAGCCGACGCGGATTTTTCTCCGGGCAGGGCGGCGTACACTGCGGGATTTGCACAGACTTCGTAATACCAGCGGTCGGTCCAGTGCAAGATGGTTAGATCGCGGACATCGACCTGGGCGATCCGGTTCTTGCGGATCGCAATCTTGCGAAATACTCCATTGGCGATGGGAACCGTGCCAACGAAGAACTCCCGCTCCTCGTCAACCCAAGGTCCGGCAAAGCCAGCCTCGCTCGGATCTGGTGTCCAGGGGGACAGCGAAATTTCCTGCTGCAGTTTGCGGAAGGCCGCTTCGCTCAGACAGATCCCACCCACGTTGTAGTTGAGGCGCATTTCTTCCGCTCCGGCTTCAGCGCTCGCGCCGTCGTTGTTATTGTTGTTGCCTCTGCCTCCGATAAGAACCGAGTAAACCTGGAAGACTCCGGCGTCGGGTGCGACTTTCTTGCGGACGCGCTTGCTGCAGGAGGAGAGACGGTCGCTCTCATTGATGGCGTCGGAAATCATGATGCGGTGCTCGCCATCCATCAGGTACAGGGGAGGCGAATCCTGGTAGGCGATGCCCAAGCCGACTTCCATCGAGGGCAGACCGGAGCGTTCCAGAAGTTCGTTGTACTCGCGCAGCAGGCTCACAATCTCCCACGCCAGGACGCAGGCACGGCCGACGCTGAGCATAGCTTCGCCTTCGCGCTCGAGCAGCGCCACGATAATGGCATCGCCTTCGAGAAAGACTTTGGTGGCGCCGTATTTCGCCAGCAGCTTGTTCACCGGATCATAGAAATTAAGGCTGAAATACGAGGCGGCGTTCATGCCTTTTTGCATCAGCGAGCGGGTGAGGCGCGAAGAGTCGCGCACGTCGGCCTTCAGGATGACGTGGTGAAGGACACGATCCTCGGCGGGCTTCTGGTCTTCGGGAGGCAAGAACTCGTAGAGCATGCCGTTGAGCGTGGAGAGTTTGCGGACTTTGTCGTCGCTCACCAGATTGATACGGTCAAAACCGGCGCTCAGTGCTTCCAGTCCGCGCAGATCGCGGTGATAGCAAAAGAGATCGTGCAGAAGACGCGCGGCAAAGCGGCTGCGCTCCGAGCCGCGGCAGGAGGCCACGCGTCCGACGGCGGCAAAGAGCCGGTCGGAATCGAGCCGGCTTTCGGCAATGATTTTTTCGACGCGCCCTGCTTCTTCGCGGAAGATCAGCGCGTTCTTGATCTGCTGCGGATTCACCCGCGGCGCATATTCTGCGAGCAGAGGAACGGCTTCATAAGAGGCAACGACGTGCAAAAGAACGCTTTGGCGCTGTAGCAAACGGGTCCAGATGTCGAGTCGGTCGTTTCGATTGCGATCTTCCTGCGTCAGGTCTTCGCCGTTGCCGGCGCCAACCAGGGTGACGGCGTTTTCGGGAACATTGAGCGCCTGCTCCAGATGCCCATCGTCTATGCCTTCCCCGTATCCAAGTTCGCGCAAAAAACTTAACGCGAGCTGGCGGAGACTGGGAAAACGGTCGGGATCTTTGTCGAAGTTGCCGAACATATAATAGTGCTCAGCGCAGAGATAATCGTCGCGGCCGTCTTCGGTAAGAATCAGCGGATTGAGGAACAGGCGATAGCAGTCGGCGGGTGATTCGCCGAGCAGCGAGCGGCGAGTTCGGGCCAGCGTTTCTTTTTCGATTTCGCGAAGCAGACGAAACATCTCCTGCCCCGCGCGGCGGAGGATGATCTTCTTGCCCACCTGGAAAGCGGAGACGAGTTCCTGCGTCTGCATCATTTTCGCCTGCCGCACGCCCTCGAGCGACTTCGACTTCATGCGGCACTGTTCGAGAATCCTGGCAAACTGCGTTTGCAGTTCGGTGCGTATGAACTTGAGCACGGCCAGGCGGCCGAGCACATCGACCGAGGGATTGCCTTCTGCCTTGGCGCGATTCAGGATGGCGAGATGAATCGAGACCAGCAGAGTCTTCAGGTCGGCAGGGCCGGGCTTGCGCAGTTTGGTGGTGCCCTCGGCGGCGCGTATGAATTTGGAGTGGGTCGCGGACGGAACGTCCATTTCGAACAGCGATTCCACCTCACCGAAGCGGCAGATGTAACGCGCGAGATGAAAACTTAAATCCGCGGTAATGCGCGGGCTGAGAAAAACGTCGCAGCGGAGATTGTCGACGCCCAGTTGCAAATCGCTGAACGCGAGTGTGGGCCCGTGGTATTGCAGATCGGGCCGACTGGACGGTTCAGAATTACGCAACCGAAAAACCGGGAGCTTGGGCATGGGCGATGGTTTGTCTCTAGTCTATGGCGCTGCTTGCAAATTGCTGAAACTGCAATACTAAGCAGCAGGGTAGCACGCCGCCGGGGCGCCTCGAAAGTTACGCTAGTGCAAACGCAGAAGCAGCGCGGCACCGGCTCTTTTCCCGCGACCGCGGGATTAGTTTTTCGAACCTCAACCAGCGCGGAAATCGCGGACGTCTTCACCGGGCTGAAAGATCGGAGGGAGCGTAATCTGCTGGGCGGCGGCGAGCTTGCGGTTGATGTCCTCCACTTCCTGTTTGACCCATCCGACGCTGGTGATTTCGATCTCGCCTTCTTGTCCAATCAAGAACAAAGTCGGGACATTGGTCAGGCCGTAAGCATTCGAGACCGCGTAACCGTTCGGATCGTCGAGCAGAGTGCGGAAGGTAACACCGTACTCTTTCAGAAAGGCGGTGGTGTCGCGCTGGTTGTCCTGCGAGATGCCCACGATCGTGATTTTCCTGTCGCCGTGCGCTTTGTGCAGGCGCTCAAGGTAGGGAAACATGTATTGGCAGACCGGACAGGAGACCTTGAAGAAGGCGGCGAGTACCGGCCCTTGTTTGAGAGCGGATTGCAATGAGAATTTGCCGCCATCGACGGCGGGCAAGGACAAGTCGGGTGCTTTGGTTCCGGCCGGCAATGCAGCCATGTCTTTCGGACCTCCGAACAAGCGATCGAGCCACTTCATAGAAAGAATGCCTCACAACATTAGATGATGCCGCCGGCCTTCAGGATTTTCCGCGTCAAACCGGTGATTGGGATCTGCGGGATGCGATCAATGGCGATCCACTTGCCTTTCGCGGCGGGCGAAGTATCTGGCAACGGCGCATTCCGTAACGGCGTATTCCGCAACACATGAACAGTGTAGTCGGTGACGGTAATGGAATGGCGAAACGTGCGCCAGCGCGCTGAAGCCGGCAAGGGTCGCGGAGGCTCGGACGATTGGGGCAGTTCCCACATGCCGGGCATCAGCGAGGCTTTTCTCGGGCGTTGCACCAGCCGCACTTTGCCTCCACCATTGCCATTGCCTACGCCATCGCGCCACTCAAGGGCACACCAGATTTGTTTCTTTTTCTGGCGGGAGGGCGGCTCGGCGCGCGGAGCTTCTCCCTGCTTAACACACCATTTCCGGACCGGGCACATTGCGCAGCGGGGCTCGCGCGGCACGCACACGAGTGCGCCGAGTTCCATCATGGCCTGATTGAAGTCCCCGGGCCGCGATTTGACGAGAAGCGCTTGCGCGTGTGGCCAGGTTTGCGGCGCGGTGAGATTGATGCCGATAAATCTTTGCAACACACGCTCGACATTGCCATCGACGACGGCTACGGGCTCGGCAAACGCGATGCTGGCGATGGCGGCAGCGGTGTAACGTCCGATGCCGGGCAGAGCAAGCAAGACTTCGGAATTCTGCGGAAAGCAGCCGCCGTATTGTTCAGCGATCTGCTGCGCGGCCTGATGCAACATGCGCGCTCGCCGATAATAGCCCAGACCGCTCCAGGCGGCCAGCACGGCCTCTTCAGAAGCCGCGGCGAGCGCTTGGACATTCGGAAAACGTTCGAGGAAAATCCGGTAGTGTTCACGCACGGCGGCCACGCGCGTCTGCTGCAGCATGATCTCGCTGAGCCAGATGCGGTAGGGATCGCGAGTTTCGCGCCAGGGAAGCTTGCGGCGATGCTGGTCGTACCAGCGGAGCAGAGCTCGCCGAAAAGCGGCCAGGTCCTTGTCGATCAGTGGAATTGGAACTGGAGACGCGGCAAGCCGCGTCTCCACGGCGATGGAACTGGGTGCGCGCATTATTGTTGGCTGACGCTGTGCGCGATGACGACCCATCCGGCTTTTTGCTGCTGCCACACGGTCATCATGTGCTGGGGCGCCGGGGGGAGCGGTTGCGAGCCGGCGGTTCCATTCGAGGTGACACCGTTCAGAGTGATGCTATAAGTCACCACGATGGTGGTTCCGTTCAACTCGGTCTTCAGATCCCCGAGCGCATAGTCCTTTAACTGCCACGTGCGATACTGCTCCAGCGTGGCGGAGCGATCGAGCGTTCCGCTGGGAGTTACGCCGGCGTAATTCGAAGCGAGAGCGCGCTCCACCTCGACCCAGTTCGCAGTTTGCACGTCTTTCCAGAAGACGCGCTCCAGTCCCTCGCCTCCGGTTGCTTCCGACAAGGCGCGCGCCGGATGATCGCTGTAAAAGGTGCAGGCCGGCGCGAACATCAGCACGAACACCAGCACAGGCATCAGTAAGGACATCAGAGAAAGCGGGGGCGATTCGACGGCGATCCTCGGACGCATGGCGTGATTGTACCGTGACCCGCCTTGTGTGGGGACGGGGCGGAGCCTGCCCTGAGCGGAGCCGAAGGGCCCCGTCCAAGCGGGGCACAGCCCCGCTTCCACACAAAGCCAATTGACCGCCGGGAGAGGGCCCACGATAATGATGAAGCCTGGTAACCGCGACACACGCGTGAACATTAACCCCAACCGGCAGGATGGGTATGACCGAATTCGACCGCAAGGTGGAAGAGGCTTCCGCGCGCTTCAATCGCTCGGTAGCGAATATCGCCGAGACTCTGGAAAAGGAGACGGCGGAACTGGTGACGTATCTGAACGACGAGGTGGTACCCGCGGTGCGAACCCATTCCTCGAAGGCGCTGCGAACGGCGGCGGGAAAGCTCTCCGAGTTCGCGGACTTTCTGGAATCGCAGCGCAAGAGTTCTTGAACTGCCTCCCTTGCAGCTACCCGTCCAGTAACGCGCGGCGGCCGTTGCGGTGGCCGGCGGCATGGCCGCTGCCAAGCCCACTGCCATGTCTTCTATCTCTTCTATTGTTGGGCAGCGCGCTTCTGAGCGGCTGTGGTGAGCGTAAACATACGCCGGCGCCGGTTCCACCCCCGCCGTCACTTCCGCAGGAAAAACCGGCCGCGACTCCGCCGTCGGCGGAAACGACGGGCGAAGACGAGAAGATCGACGTTCCCGCCGGCGCGACACCGATCTTTGAAGAAACCGGGGTGGCCAGCTGGTACGGCGCTCCGTATCACAACCGGCGCGGATCGAACGGCGAGGTTTACAACATGCACGCGATGACGGCGGCACATCTTACTTTGCCGCTGGGCTCGATCGTGCGCGTCACAAATTTGAAGAACGGACAGTCGGCAATGGTGCGGATCACCGATCGCGGGCCGTTCGTGGTCGGACGCATCGTCGATCTTTCGCTGGCCGCCGCGAAGGCGCTGGATGTGTACCTGCCCGGCACGGCGAAGGTTCGGCTGGAGGTACTGCAGGCGCCAGTGTCTCTCGATCGGGGTGGACGCTGGGCGGTTCAGATCGGCTCCTTCACCGGGCAAAGAGCGGCCGCGGAATTAGCGGAACACCTGCAGAAGCGTTACCAGACGGCCAAAGTCCTAAAGTTTGTGAGTCCCGTGGGAAACTGGTGGGTGCGGGTGCGAGTGCTGGACGACGACCGCCAGCGCGCAACCACTCTGGCCCACGAGACGGAGACTCCAGAGGGGTCGGTGTTTCTGGTGCGGCTCGACTGACAATTATTTACAGGGCGCTGTTGGCCGGAGTGATATTGTTTCTTCCAGAAGATATAGAGCACCTATCTCTGTGTGTTACTTGCCGGGTGATCGTAATCCCAAGCGAGGGGAGACTCACTTATGGCGGATTGTCTATTCTGCCGTATCATTCGCGGCGAAGTGCCATCCAAGAAAGTTTATGAAGACGAGCAGACTTTTGCCTTTGAAGATCTGAACCCACAAGGCCCGACCCACGTGCTAGTCATGCCGAAAAGACATATTGCTGGCTTGAAGGAAGCCGCGGCAGAAGACGCGGAGTTGGTGGGACGCTGTCACCTAGTGGCCGCGCACATTGCACGGCAGCGGTCGATTGAAGACGGCTACCGCACGGTGCTGAATGTGGGCCCGCGCGCGGGGCAATCGGTTTTTCATCTGCATGTGCACCTGATCGGCGGGCGCTCGCTGCACTGGCCACCGGGATAGGATCGCGTCCCGCAGGTTCGCAGCATAAATACTGACAGTGTGGTTTTATGCCACGCGCCCTCGTCCGCCCTCTTCCGCTTCACAATCTCTGGCTTACAATCGTGGCATGGCAAACCTGATATTGGTGTACGGTCTGCGTCTGCTGCCCTCCGATGAGGTCGCGGAGGTTGGCGCGGCGACGATCAAATTGAAGAATGGGCGGGAGGCGCACGTCGCCATGCACATTCTCGAGGGCGGCAAGGCAGAAATCGAGAAGCAGCTCAAGACGAGTCTCGCGGCCTTTTTCGACATCTATCCTGAGATATGACGGCGGCGTCCTGTAATCGGGCGGCGACTCAGGCAACGGGATGAGACTGATCTCTCTGGAACTCGAGAGCAAGCTGCGCGAAAAAGGGCTCTGGCCGCAGAGCTGGATCGCGTGGGCGGCGCTCTACGTGCTGGCGCTCGACCTGCTTCTGTTCGCGGTGCAATGGCTAACGCGTCGTGCGAGTCCAACAACGTCGGCGAGCCTGGCGGGCTGGGTAATCTTTCTCAGCGTGCTGGCGATTGTGCTGCTCGCGATTGCCGGGTTCCGCTGGCTGCGTTCGCAACTGCTGTGGCGGCTGCGAAACCGGTTGATCGTTACGTATGTTTTTATTGGCGTGATTCCGGTTTTTCTGCTGGTGATGATTTCGCTGATCACGCTCTATCTTCTGGCCGGGCAGTTCGCCAGCTTTGTCGTAACTTCTGACATCGCCACTCACCTGCGCAGCATGGAGGCAGCCAACCGAGCCATCGCCAATCATCTGGCGACGCAAATCTCGGGCGGTGGAAAGTTGGATGCCAGAATCCTCGGCCGGTCAAGGCCGCGTCATCCGGAGTGGTCGCGGCGGCAGGTATGCGCCTGGCACCGGAACCAGCCGCAGCCTTACTGCTCGGCGCCGGAGGGCGCGGCTGGCTTTGACTCTCCTTCGTTTATCACCGGGGATTTCCGCGAGATCGTGCGCGACCACGGCACACTCTACCTGCGCACGGCGACCGTGCTCGCGGCGGAGCCGGAATCTTTGCGCGTGATTTTGAGCGAGCCGCTCGACAAGAATTTTGTCGAGAAGATCGCGGGGGACCTCGGCCGGATTGCGGTCTATGGAACCGAGAGCCCGACTGCGAGCCCGACGGCGAGTCCGACGGCGCCGGCGCAGCCGGACGCCTCGAAACCCTACCTGACATTCGATGACGGGAAACAACGCGAACAAACTTTCTCGGCCGGGACGATTCCGCCCGCGAGCGGCGCGCTCGATCCTCAAATTAGCTTTCCGATCCCGCTGCAGGTCGTGGATTGGGCCACGGGAGAACGACGGCGCGAAGGGGCGCTCGCGGAAGTCGAGACGCGGCCCTCGGTGCTCTATGCGAGGCTTTTTGCGGCGCTCGGAGATTATGCCAAGGGCGTGGAATATATTTTGTTGTCGATTGCGATTGTGTTCGCGATCATCGAACTGCTGGCGCTGTTCGTTGGCACCAAACTGACGCGCAGCATCACGTCGGCGGTAGACCAACTCTACGAAGCCACCAAGCACATCAATCGAGCCGACTTCAGCCACCGGATCACGGTGCAGTCGAGCGACCAACTCGCAACCCTGGCAAACTCCTTCAACTCGATGACCACATCGATCGAGAAACTGGTTCAGGAGCAGAAGGAAAAGCAGCGCCTGGAAGGCGAATTGGCGATCGCGCAGGAAGTGCAGGAGCAGCTCTACCCCAAGTTGATCACGCAACTGGAAAGCCTGGAAGTTCACGGGTTCTGCCGTCCGGCGCGTACGGTGAGCGGGGACTACTACGATTTTCTCGCGTTGAATTCCGACAAGCTGATGCTGGCGGTCGGCGACATCAGCGGCAAAGGAATTTCGGCGGCGCTGCTGATGGCGACGATCCACTCGGCGGTGCGGGCGTACATTGAAGACAGATCCGTGCTGCGCCAACCCGCCACGGTCGGTGCCGCGGGGGGCTCGGGGCTGATGCTAGCCTCTGAGTTGGGGGGGGCCGAAGCGTATCCAGCGGCGCTGCTGACGCTGCTGAACCATCAGCTTTACGAAAGCACTCCGGCGGCAAAGTACGCGACTTTGTTCTTGGGCATCTATGACGGCGCGACGCGCCGGCTCACGTACGCGAACGGCGGTCACCTGCCGCCAGTCCTGATTTCCGAAGATGGGTCTTCGCAGTTGCTGAGCTGCGGCGGGACCGTGGTCGGCCTGTTCGACAACTTGAGTTTTCCGGAAGCGACCGTGCAACTCCGCCCCGGCGATGTGCTGGTGGCTTACAGTGATGGGGTGACGGAGCCGGAAAACGATTATGGCGAGTTCGGCGAGGAGCGGCTGCTCCAACTGGTGCGCGCGAATCGCCATTTGCCGCTGGAGCGCATCACTGAAATTGTTACCGGCGCCGTGGCGGACTGGATCGGCGACAATGAACAGCCGGACGATGTCACGCTGGTGCTGGCGAGAGCGCGGTAGTGGAGAGCTGTCGCAGCCGTCGCTCCATTGTTGCATCGTCGCGAACGATCTGGCTGGTACCCCCCCACCCCCCCTATTTTCTCGATATATTAGAATCATAGAGTTAGCGCATGGTTCCAGCCAAAGTCTTCAGGAATAACGACTTATATGCAAAGTCTTCACGAATAAGGACTTACGAGATCCGTTCGCTTCGCTCAAGATTTCGGCAGCGGGCTGACGCCCGCTAATCGCCTCAACTTAGCGGAGAAATACTTCGTTTTGGTCCTGATTAGGAGCGGGTGACGACTGCTCAGGTATCATTTATCTTGTCAAGGAGCGCTGACAGTGCCTTCTGTGCGGCATCGAGGTCCGTCTCTGGAGAAGGACACACTTCGACACTGGCCAATCAGATCTTCATTTTGGGGCATGGCGCGTGGGATGTCTGTGATGGTGGTCACTGGCTGGATGTGATGAAAAATCGGTAGCCGATGACTGGAATCGGCTGTTCGGCATCCACCGAACAAACAGCGAAAGCTGGTTTCGCCCTGCGTTTTTGGCGAGCGGAACCGCCATCTGAGCCGCCTGCCAAGTCATTGATAATGCTCATAATTCGGGTGTGGTTAAAGAGCCACTAGTGGGCACTTATTACGCTGTAATTTTTACAAGACTCATTATTTGGTGGGCGGGGCATTCCAGGCGAGTGTCCCGTTCGAGGAGCAGCGGAATCCCGGGTCTCGAAAAGCGCGAGACCTGGGGCACCCGTCCGCGTAACGCGGAGTCGAACGATGTGGGCGGTTCGGCAGGCCACCCTTCGGCTATCCCCCTCGGCTTCGCTCGGGGCTTCGGCAAAACAGGGCAAGCTTTCTCGAAAAGCGCGAGAAGTGGCGCACCCCCAGTTATTTCGGTCAATGTTAAAAGACAAACCCGCGTTATACTTCCCCGTTAAGGTGGCCCACCCGCCATGGATATACCTCAAATTCAATGAGTCCAAAACCATGGTAGACACACCACAGTCCGGTGATAATCACGATCAATCCGAATCCGACTTGGAGAAGATCAGGACCAATCCAAATACGGCCAACTCCACCCCACCCAGCGGTGAACAAGAAGAGCCCGAACAACAGCGGCATTACGCCCAGCACGCGATGAGGGTGCTGAAAGCAATTGGAAGGGCCACGATCATAGTCGTTAACTGGATTGACGAGAAAGGCCCGTTCGTTACAGCTATAGCAACTGTTGTCATAGCCGTTCTTACTGGCTTCTATGTTCACTATTCTCGCGCCCAATGGCGCACTATGCAGGCCCAATACAGGGAAATGAAGCTCGCTCGCGAACAAGCCAAGACGGATAACGCCAGTGCTATTACTGCGC
>Ga0209517_10002436_pt1 | contig 26260 bp, 15 predicted proteins | sample PeaSoiMetSII2010_FD_187695 | JGI IMG/M metagenome (GOLD analysis project Ga0209517, IMG submission 187695) | Peat soil microbial communities from Weissenstadt, Germany - SII-2010 (SPAdes) (version 2) | ecosystem: Environmental > Terrestrial > Soil > Wetlands > Peat | place: Germany... | reverse complement strand
AATTGCGAGAATCTCATTCGCGTGCTCTCCACTTCCGTGGAAGCAACAATTCGTTGTGCCTCTCAGCGTCCGGGTCATACTCGTACGCGGGCTTCCTGCTGCGCCAGAGTGAAACGACCTCTCTCGCCGCCCCATCCAGCAATACCTTACATCACTCTCGCCTATTTTCGTCCTTCGTTGCCGGGCCAAAGCCCGGTGAGCTACTCGTATCGCAGCGCCACAATCGGATCGAGGCGGGACGCCTTCAGGGCGGGCCACATGCCGAAGAATAATCCCACGCTGACCGACACCGCAAAGCCCGCGATGATGCTCCAGACCGGCACGGTGGTGGGCATGCTGGGAAAAATAGATCGGATAATAAAACTGAATAGCCATCCGGTCGAGATCCCGATCAGGCCGCCGACGCCGGTGAGCGTCATGGCTTCAAGCAGAAACTGCCAGGTGATGTCCCTGCGGCGTGCACCGATTGCCTTGCGAACGCCGATCTCCCGAGTGCGTTCGGTCACCGACACCAGCATGATGTTCATCACGCCGATGCCGCCCACTAGAAGGCCGATAGAAGAGAGCACGATCATCGCCAGCGCCACCGTGGCGGTGATTTCCTTAAACTGATTGACCACCGAGTCCGCCGTGGCAAGGGCGAAGTTGTCGGGGTCCGCCGGTTTCACATGCCGCCGCCGGCGAAGCACCCCGGTGATTTCATCCTGCGCCTCGGCCATCCGGCCGGGCAGCGCCCGGGCGATCAGGATGTTGTCCTTCACAAATGGGTAGTAGTTCTTGAAAGTCAGGTAGGGGATCACGCCAATGGTGTCGCCCCCGGCGTTGCCCAGCACTTCCTTGCGCCGCGCGAAGGCGCCAATGATCTCGAAGAGGTGTCCGTCGATCACAATGGATTTCCCGATGGGGTCTTCATATTCAAAGAACCGCTTGCGCACCTCATCGCCGATCACGACCACGTCGCGCCGGTGCAGGTTGTCTGCGTCGGTGAAAAGGCGCCCATCGGCGAGGTCCAGATTGATGATCGACGAGTCATTCGGTGTCCACCCTACCAACCGCAGGTCGACGATCTCCTGGCCCTTGTACCGGGCGGTAACGAACGGTGGCGCGGGCGGCACCCAGTTGATGATCTCAACGCCCACCATATCGACGTCGGCGCACTCTGACCGGACCGCTTCGCCGTCTTCGTAGGTGAGGGGCTTGCGCAGCCGTTCCTCGCGGGTGGGATTGAAATCTAACAAGGGCAGTTTGTATACCGTGATGGTGCGGTTTCCGATGCTCGATGCCGCGTCCGCCAATTGCTTGTCGAGGCCTTGAATCAGCGAGGCCACCAAAATCACGGTGGTTGTGCCCAGTAACACGCCCAGCACGGTGAGAAACGAGCGAAACTTGTGCGTGCGCAGCGTGTCGAGCGCCAGCCAGAGATTCTCGCGGATGCTGTGTGGATAGGACTTCACGGCTGAGTCTAGACCTCAAACCTCGCTACATCATTTCTCCGCCCGCAGGGCCTCGATCGGGTCGAGCTTGGCAGCCTGACTAGCAGGATAGATTCCGAAGAAGAGTCCCACGCCGGTCGACAGTAACACTCCCACCGCGATCGCCGAGAGCGGCACCGAAGCCGTGAAGACCATATTGATGAGGGCGCTGATGCCGCCCGCGATCAGGATGCCAATTACTCCCCCCACGAGCGCCATGGCTGCCGACTCGATGACGAATTGCAGCAGAACGTCGCGCCGGCGCGCCCCGAGCGACTTGCGTATTCCAATCTCGTGCGTGCGCTCCGTTACGCTTGCCAGCATGATGTTCATGATCACGACGCCACCGATCACCATGAAAACGGCCACCACGCCGATGGTGGCCCCGAAAATGGTTCCGGTCAGCGCCTGCCAGGTCGCCATCAGAGTGTCCGATGCGTTAATGCCGAACGGATCCGCGTCGTGGAAGGGAACGTGCCGGCGCGCCCGCATCAGCGCCCTCACCTTGTCCTCGAGTTCAGGCATATGCTGCGAGTCGTAAGCCTGGATTGAAATACTTAGCGAGGGCCGCGCCACGAACGTCTTCTGAAAGCTGGTGAGGGGAATCTGCAGGAAATTGTCCTGGCTCTGACCGAAAGAGGTGCCGAGAGATTGGGCGGTCCCGATCACGCGAAAGGGTAACCCGTAGACGAGAACGTCCTTGCCGAGCGGATCCAGAGAGGCAAAGAGCTTGGTCACCAAGTCGGCTCCGATGAAGCAGACCATGGCGTTGTGGTCGTAATCGGACTCGGTAAAGTACCGGCCTTCATCGACCTTTACAGAGCCCACGTCGATTATGCTCGGCGTGACCCCCTGCACCCCGACCTCGTTGACGGTCCGATTCTCATACCGAACATCGGGAGACGTACTGAGCGCGGCCGCTGCGGCAATAGTCTTTGCCTCCGGAAGGTTTTCCTTGAGGTAGTCGTAGTCTTCGATCCGCATCGGGCGATTCGTCCGTTGTGCCTTGACAAACGTCTCCCAACTTTGGCCGAACTGGAATTGGTCTAAGACAAAGGTGTCGACCCCGAGGTTCGCGATGTGGTTGGCGATGTACAGATTCATGCCGTTCACCACCGACATCACTACGATCAGGGTGGCCGTGGCGATCACCACGCCCAGCACCGTCAGGAAGGAACGCAATTTGTGAGCGCGCAGGGCATCCAGCGCGATCCAAAAGGCTTCACGCGCCGTCACCCAAAAGCTCATGCTCTCGCGGTGCGTGGCGTCCGGGACGTATGCCCGTGGCTGAGCTTGTGTCAGCGTCGCCAATTGGAAATTCCTTTTGACCGCAAGATGCCTACAATCATACTGTTACTTACAGTGCCCGGCAAGAGTCTCTTTTCGCCCTGTCTTTGTGGTCACGGTTGCATTAGCTGCAATCGCAGCCTGAGATCACCACCCGAGACGGGGGCCCTCATATGATTCGCAAGACTGTTTCCACTACCGCATCCTGGAAAAGCTGGGGGGCCTGGGTCTAATGTGCAAGGCTGGGCTCACTGGAGTAAGACAGGCTTCCTTTCCGCGGGCGCGCCGTGAGCTACCTTGGCTCAGCCAACATTCGCCGCGGCGTGATTCCAATCCGGCGCAACCTCGCCGCCTGCATCGAGTCGTCCGAGCCGCTGCTGGGGTAATAGTTGTCGCCCAACGCAGGATTCCGCCCACGAGGTCAGCTTCTTGGAAAGCGACATTTCGAGGTCTAACTTGCTGGATAACTGTTAAGAACAGCCCAAGTAACCAACAAAGATTTGCAGATCATATAGGGTTTCGCCTGGAATAGGCAGTGGAGACCGTTGGTAAACTCACGCCGTTACTCGCAGGTAGCCCAACGCTGCGGGGGGATTCCCGGAGTATTTTCCACCAAGAAACAGGAATCGCCAAGGGCACCGCGCAACGGGCCTTCTGCGGCCTGTCAAAGAGTCTTGTGGCCTCAACTCGCTGATTCTGCGAAAGCGGCCTCGACGGTTCTCGCGTGCAGGGCCGCTTGAGGATGGCGAGCGGGCCACGTTGGCGGACGAACCGGCAGGTAGTAGACGGGATCGCTTCGCGTTCGATCCAGCACGGAGAGGTTTTCCTCCAGACAGCACTTCCGACCGCCGAAGCCGGATTGCCCCTGGGGAACAAGATTCCCGTGTCTGGCCGCTTTCCGAGAAGCCCACTCACCGTCCAGGTAGTTGGCTGAACAAAAGTGCTGTTCCGGCTCAGCCGAAATGCGGTAGTGAGATGAGGTTCGTTTGGCAAAGGCCTCTGCCCTAGCCCAGTCCTCAACCCGCGTCAGACTGCGGGGCATCTTGCCAGCCCGCGTTAGCCTTCCCATGCGACAAGATGTTGATGGCGGATTCATCATCACTCTTCTCATTATTTTCCTCATCGTTTTTCTCATCGTTTTTCTGTTGACAGACAACTTCGAGGCGAGCACAATGTGCTCCATTAGCCAAGCATTTGAGAGAAGCCAAGAGGGAGAGCGCAATGCAAAAACGCGTTCACTGCCGTTTCGTGTTGCGCACGCTCCTCAAGTTCCAAACATGCGCCGAGGGGTGGATTGCCCGCAAATGGACCTGCTGGAAGCCCTGCAGTAAAACCCACGAAAGTACTTTCTCAGATAGACGTCCAACGATCCCACGGACATTGTGCAACACGACGTCAGGAAGAAACGATGTAGTGCGTAATGGGGTATCCTTCCTCACAAGCGCCTGGTAAGCGCTGTTCGTTCACGATGATGCCAGCGCAGGAAAGAAGCCCGTGGAAAACGCGGTCGTGTCCGCGTAAGTAGAGCAGAAGGGTTACGGAATCGAACCCATGCCTGTGCGGCGGGGTAGCAATGCAGGAGGCACTTATGAAGGGTAGATCCGGGAAGGTCCTTTGGATGGTCTCGGCTCTGGTGCTGTTGGGCATACTGACAGCGAGGGTTTCGTCGCGGCTCAGCGGTTCACCAGAACTGCGCCCGACCCCGCAAGGCCAACTCGTTCACACGCGTCAGCCTCGACCGGCTCAGAACTTCGGCAAGCTGCCGCTCAACTTTGAAGTCAACCGTGGGCAAACCGACTCGCAGGTCAAGTTCCTCTCGCGAGGAAGCGGCTACGCCTTGTTCCTGACGGGCAACGAAGCAGTGCTTTCGTTGAAAAAACCCTCAGCCACCAGCCGTCAGCTATCAGCCAGCCGCCGGTTGCCGGTTGCGAGTAGCCTGTCGTGGCCAGCGATGAACAACCGGCCACGCATAATGGACACGCTCATTCCGCCCTTAATTCAAAATCCGAAATCGCAGATCGAGAATTGGCAGCCTCCAACCCCCAGCGCCCAGCAGTCTGCCCGCACTACCGTGCGCTTAAGGCTCGTGGGCGCAGACCCTAAGGCCAAGGTCATCGGCGTCGACGAACTTCCAGGCAAGAGCAACTACTTCATCGGCAACAGCCCGAAGAAGTGGCGTACCAACGTGCCCACCTATGCCAAGGTGAAGTACCAAAACCTCTATCCCGGCGTTGACTTGATCTATTACGGCAACCAGCGACAGCTTGAGTATGATTTCGTAGTTGCGCCCGGTGCCGACCCCAACCGCATAGGTCTACAATTTCACGGCGCGGGAAAACCCAGAATCGATGACAAGGGCGACCTGGTGCTGGGAGCCGATGGGGATGAGGTTCGGTTGCAGAAGCCTCAGGTCTATCAGGACGCCAGCAGGACGAGGAAAGCTGTCGAAGGTCGTTACTGGATGGCAGCGGCCAACACGATCAGCTTTCGCGTCGGTGATTATGACCGCAGCAAGCCCCTCGTGATTGATCCGGTCCTGGTGTACTCCACGTACCTTGGCGGCGAGGAGGAAGACGTGGGCCTCGGCATCGCCGTGGACAGCGCGGGCAACGCTTACGTTACCGGATATACCGAAGGCGACTTTCCCACGATGAATTCCCTGCAGCCTTACGAAAGCGTCGACGACTGCGCCTTCGTGGCCAAGATCGATCCCTCGGGCTCGGCTTTGGTGTACTCCACCTACCTTGGCGGCAGCCAGGGAAACCCGGCCTATGGCATCGCCGTGGACAGCGCGGGCAACGCTTACGTCACTGGAAGTACCACCTCAAGCAACTTTCCGACGATGAATCCCCTGCAGACATATCTCGAAGGCAACTCCAACGCCTTCGTGACCAAGATCAATCCCTCCGGCTCGGCTTTGGTGTACTCCACCTACCTTGGCGGCAGCGAGGAAGACGTGGGCATGGGCATCGCCGTGGACGGCGCGGGCAACGCTTATGTGACGGGCACCACGCTATCGACCAACTTCCCCACCGCCAACCCTTTGCAGGACAACTTCGGGGGCGGCTACTCCGACACCTTCGTGGCCAAGCTCAACCCCGCAGGATCAGCTTTGGTCTACTCCACCTATCTTGGCGGGAGCGGGGACGACTCTGCCTCCGGCATCGCCGTGGACAGCGCGGGCAACGCTTACGTCACCGGAAGTACCACCTCAAGCAACTTTCCGACAATGAATCCGCTGCAGCCAACCTATGGTGGTGGCAACGGCGACGTTTTCGTGGCCAAGATCAATCCCTCGGGCTCGGCTTTGGTGTACTCCACCTATCTTGGCGGCAGCGGGGGTGAGCGTGGCAGCGGCATCGCCGTGGACAGCGCGGGCAACGCTCACGTCACCGGAAGTACCACCTCAAGCAACTTTCCGACAATGAATCCCCTGCAGCCAACCTATGGTGGTGGCAACGGCGACGTTTTCGTGGCCAAGATCAATCCCTCGGGCTCGGCTTTGGTGTACTCCACCTACCTTGGCGGCAGCGAGGAAGACGTGGGCGAGGGCATCGCCGTGGACAGCGCGGGCAACGCTTACGTTACCGGATATACCAACTCAAGCAACTTTCCGACGATGAACGCCCTGCAGCCGTTTGCACCATCGGGCGCCCCTGCCTTTATCGCGCAGTTGAATTCAACAGGCTCGGCTTTGGGGTACTCCACATACCTTGGCGGCAGCCAGGAAGACTTGGGCATGGGCATCGCCGTGGACAGCGCGGGCAACGCTTACGTTACCGGAATTGCCGAGTCAACCAACTTTCCCACAGTGAATGCCTTGCAGCCAACGTATGGTGGCAACTACGACTCCTTCGTGGCCAAAATTTCTTCAATCGATAGTGCGACAATCACCACCATTACCGCGCCACCGATCACTTACGCCGCGGATGGATTAGTGACGGTCAGCGTGACCTCCTCCTCCGGGACCGTGAAGGGCACGGTCACGCTTAGCGTGGATGGCGGCGCTCCTTTGAGCCAGAACCTTTCCGGCGGCTCGACCGTCTTCACCTTGGCTGACTTGACCGGTGGTGCCCACAGCCTCAGCGCGAGCTACGCCGCACAGGGGAACTTCCTGGCTAGCTCCGCCACCGGCACGCTGACGGTGAATCAGGCCGCCAGCACCACCCTGATTACCGCCAACACCCCGAATCCCTCGGCCCCGGGCCAAGCGGTGGTGGTAAGCTTCCAGGTAACAGGCAACGGTACGCCCACCGGCACCGTGACGGTGAGCGCCAGCTCGGGCGAAGCCTGCGCGGGAACCCTCAGCGCCGGAACCGGAAGCTGCTCTTTAACGTTCATCACCGTAGGCTCCCGGACGCTGACCGCCAGCTACGCTGGAGATGTCAACTTTGCCGGCAGTTCGTCCGCTGGCGTCACTCAGACGGTGAACGGGCCGCTGGCTAGTCTGTCGCCCCCCAGCGTCAATTTCGGCAACGTCTATCGGGGGCTGCTTGGCGTTCAGACTGTCACCCTTACCAACATCGGCAACGCCTCCATGTCAATCAGCAGCATCTCAATCTCGGCCACGGGAAGCAGCGGCGGCGAGTTCTCCGAGTTGAGTCTCTGCCCTTCAACCCTAAGGGCGGGGCGGAGTTGCTACATCGTCCTGACCTTCATCCCCAACGGGAAGGGCTACACCCAACAAACGGCCACGCTGAACGTTACAGATAACGCCCTGGGGAGCCCCCAATCGGTGCCCTTGGGTGCGCAGCCTATTAACCCGCAGGCCACGCTGAGTACTTACCTTCGGAACTTCGGAACTGAAAAGGTGGGGACCACCAGCACGGCCAAGACGGTGACGCTCACCAACACGGGTGCCACCACGCTCACGCTCTCCACGTTGAACCTCAGGGGCAACTTCGCCTTTGCCTCCGGAACCACGTGCGTGAACGGTGGGGCGGTGGCAGCGGGGGAAAGCTGCATGATCAACGTGGACTTCACGCCTGAGACCAAAGGGATCAACTTGGGCAGCCTGACGATTAAGGACAACGCCCTGCTGAGTCCACAGATCGTCGCGCTCTCCGGCACGGGAATCTAGCGAGAGACGACTCACCACCAGCCGGGGCGGGTCCCGCACCCGCCCTAGCTTCCACCCGGCAGCGCTTCCCCTCGTGTAAGCGACGGTTTTCATCGTGTCAATCCGCAAGCCTGCGTAACCCGACTTTGCCGAAGTGGTAGCGTCGGTCTCATGCCCAGCGGGGCAAGGAGGATCGACGATGGCCAGGGATAAGTCTGAAGTTGGCCGGGAAGCAGATTGTGGGACTAGACATAACCATTTAGACCACCCTGAACCTCGCGGGAGCCCGAGAGGGAAACAACTGGCAGGCTCCTTTTTGTTTTCAGGATCAGCCAGGAAATGGGGCGCGAGACCGAAAAGGTAGGTTTATAGAATCTTTGAGACACCGTAGTTTGAACCGTTTCGACACACCAGCCCATTCCTATCCCTCGCTACAAATCTGCCAATGGTGTATATCCTCGACTTACCATTGTAACTTTCATCGCAAAATGCCCGAATCACTGCGAGGAACCTCGGGGGAACAGCATAGCAGAGGATACCCGCTCGATTCGCGAAGCTGTGACGAGGCAATCCGACTTATCAGGGGTTGCCATCGTTGCTGGCGTCAACAAATAGTTAGCAACGGACTGCACACCAGTTCGACCCAATGCCTAATAAAGGCACTACCTGGAAACGACTATGTTCCACGAAGCTGACGGGCCCGCCTGAAGAACGCGGCTGCCACTAGGATCGGCTTGCCCCGCCTTCACGTTGAAGAATCACCCTTGCGACCACCGAAGCAGAATTGCGCCTGATAGGCAAACGTTAGTGCGAACGAGGCTCATAGAATGGTCGCCGAATTGGAAGGATTGGTTTATCATCGGACGCTGGCCAGCGTCTTAACTGGTTGTCTCACCGAAGGGGCCCAACCCACAGCTTTCCGACCACCTCTGCGAGATTGTGCCTGTGAAACGTTAGTGCAAACGTTCAAACGCCCTTCCACGCCCAAATTAGCCGGCCGTTAACGCGTTAGCGGCTTAGCCGTCGGGATTCGCCCCAGTGATTGACCTCGCGGCGCTGCCGCTCGACCCCAGGCGTGCCATTCATTTTCTTAAGTTAGCACCGACACCGCGACCGGAAATCATGCCGAGTCCACCCAGATGTTTACCCGGAGATTGCCAGCTCACCAAGACGCAGTTGGAGTGCAAAGCGGGCCGTGGGTGTTCTCTCGTACCCAACTTAAGGCGTGCGGTAGTATGATAGGCGATCTGCACGAATACGGATGCCGCTTTATCTCTGCCGCCGGCCGAACGGCGACTGCTCATTTTTATGGGCCACCATCCGCATATGGGGCTGCCGGGCGTGCAATTGAGCTTGAGGGTCAGCGAACTGGCGCCCACAGGCAGGAGGCAGGGTGCTCGAAGGGAGTAACTAATGCCAGCAACAAAGAATCGGCGGATTGTCCTCGCGGCGCGCCCCGCTGGCGAACCGAAGGACGAGAACTTCTGGTTGGAAGAGACAAACATTCCAGCGCCCGCGGAGGGCCAGGCGCTCTTGCGCACCATTTACCTTTCCCTCGATCCATATCAGAGAGGCCGGATGAATGCCGGGCCTTCATACGCGCCGCCAGTGGAGGTCGGGCAGGTCATGGAGGGCGGCACGGTCAGCGAGGTCCTAGAATCGAAGGCTGCCGAGTTGCGGCCCGGCGACCTGGTGGTCGGCTACACTGGCTGGCAGGAATACGCAGTCGCGGACGGGAAGGTCTTGCAGAGAATCGACCCGACCCTGGCTCTGATGTCGACCGCCTTGGGCGTACTGGGGATGCCGGGCATGACGGCGTATACCGGTCTGCTGAATATCGGGCAGCCCCAGGCGGGAGAGACCGTGGTGGTTTCATCAGCGGCGGGGGCGGTCGGTTCCGCTGCGGGTCAAATTGCGAAGATCGTGGGCTGCCGTGTGGTGGGGATCGCGGGCGGAAAAGCGAAGTGTAATTTTGTGGTGAACGACCTGGGTTTCGACGCCTGCGTGGATTATCGCAGCGACCAATTCGCACCGGAATTGAAGGCAGCATGTCCGCAGGGTATTGATGTCTATTTTGAAAACGTCGGCGGCCATGTCCTCGAAACGGTGGTGCCGCTTATGAATCTATTTGGGCGCGTGCCGGTGTGCGGGCTGATCGCGCACTACAACGCCACGGGCCTAGCGCCTGGGCCGGACGGCGTTCCACCGCTGATGGTGTCGATTCTCGTCAAGCGCCTGACCTTTCGCGGATTCATCGTGTTCGATTTTTCGCAACAGCGGCCTGAGTTCGAGAGGGACATGGCTCAATGGCTGCGGGAGGGCAGGGTCAAGTACCGCGAGGATGTGGTAGAGGGGCTTGAGAATGCGGTGGCCGCCTTCCAGGGGTTGTTTAGGGGGCAGAACTTCGGAAAGCTGCTTGTTCGGGTAGGGCCGGAACCGGGGAAACAGTAGCGCTAGCCGGCCGACCCAGTTCTCAACCGTTATGGGACGACCCGGTGCGCTTGGGGGCTCGGCAGTGTTAGTGCTGTGTCGGAAGCTCACTGGTTGAGCATTCACCTCGGTGCCCGATTGGACACCCGCTGCCTGCACTGAAACGCTTGCCCAAAAACCGTGTCATTCGGCTCACCGCAAGTGGTTGAATCTCAAGAGTCGGTTTGGGCGGATTCCGCTGCCCGGAATCAGATGTTTGTGGGCAGACCCTCGCACCTTCACTGACTTGTGTTATGACGCGGTCGGGGTTGGTTAGCTCTCTTGATGAGAAGGAAGGATGCAAGGACTCCCTAAACAAAGCTCTCATTGGCTACCAGCCAAGCCTCCTCCGGCTCATGGCCTTCTTGAATCGCGTACTCATAATAAGCTGTGAGTGGCTCCAGCGCGGTGCGAAGGACAAAGGCACGGCCGACTTCGCACCTCTATGCAGCTCGGCCCGAGTGGGTTGAATACGGGACACATGGCGAAACCCCGCCTCCTCCAAGCCGGCGAAGCTGTTGAGGGCGTCGGTATACACCAGAGATCCCGGTGCCACATTCTGCCGCAGAAAGGCTATGAGGGTTCCACTTCGGAAATCCGGAATGACCGCCATCCGAGCGCGGCCGGTTGCCCGGCCACGTTTCTCTACCGCGACCACGATGAGGGCGGCCTTCCGGCCCCGCAGTTGGCGACTTCCTCGCAAACCCGCTTGGGCACCCCCAATCCAGGCCTCGTCCACTTCCACTTCCCCGTGCAGCCGCTCTCTGGCCACGTTGACCATGGCTTGCCGCAACTTGTGCAGCAGCATCCATGCCGTCTCATAACGTCGCACACCCAGCTGTCGCTCCAAGAGAAGCGCCGAGACGCCCCGTTTATCCGTGGTCATAAGGTAAGCCGCCCAGAACCAAACGGTCAGCGGGGTCTTGGTATTGTGCAGAATCGTCCCCGCCGTAAGGGAGACCTGATACCGACAGCGAGTGCATTGCCAGCGCCGCGCTTTCACGATTTCATAAGAGCTCCGGTACCTACACCGCGGGCACATGAAGCCGTCTGGCCAGTGGCACTCCGCCAGATACTTCTGGCAAGCCGCATCGGCAGCGAACATTGACTGGAACTCGTGCAAGGTTTTCGGAAACACGGGGCGCGGCACGTCCATCTACTACAGGTTGTGGCTTGCTGAAACAACCGGATAAGCACGAGGCGACTAGGAGTAATCCAAAAAGGGGTGGACCAACTTCCGAGTCGCCGACCATACGCCCGGAACCGCCCGCCGCCACATCTGCTCATAGGCCGTAATACGGCCTTGTGGTGCTCACTGGACCTAAAGGCGACTTCAGGCCGAATCGCCAGCGATGCCGAAAGTGGTTGGGCGGCAGCAGCTTCCAGTGAGACGGGCGAATAAATTCCTCGGCAGACAACTGGAAACTACCTCCGCATGGTCCGCGGAGGCACCCCACGCTAAAAACTCGACTGGACCTTGCATTGAGGGGAGGACGCGTGTATTCTAATCGTTGGCAGGAACTCGGGGGGGAACCCGTACAATCTCCTGCTTTTGCACACTCAAATTTAAACCACAGGCGCGAAACGCCCTCCCTGGGTTATGGCCCCAAGGGGCGTCTTCTCTCCTGGAGATCGGGAGTTTCTGGGGATTCTATTGGTCAAAACATCCGGCTGTAAACGCTGGCCCCTTCTGGTTGCGCTCCTTGCGCTAGCCCTGCCGCCCCTCTGCCCTGCCCAATCGCCGGCCGAAGTCGGAGCCCCAGTGCTGCGCAACTATGCGCCTAAGGAATACGGCGCCGACCCCCAGGTCTGGAGCGTTCTTCAGGACCGCCGCGGCGTCCTCTTCTTCGGCGTTGACAATAATGTTCTCGAATATGACGGCGTCACCTGGCGAAAGATCCCCGTCCCCTCCAGTGTGATCCGCTCCCTCGCCATGGACGCCACAGGTAAGATCTGGGTCGGCGCCAATGCCAACTTCGGCTACCTCGAGCCCGACGCCAACGGAAATCTGCAATACGTCTCCCTGGTGGACAAGATCCCGCAAGAGCATCGCAGCTTCAATGATGTCTGGCAGGTTCTGATCACCCCGCAGGGGATCTTCTTTCGATCTTATGAACGCCTCTTTCGCTGGGATGGCCAGCGCATGCACGTCTGGGCAGCTAATACTCTTCTCTTCCAAGCGCTCTCGGAAGTTCGCGGCCGGATCTATACCTCCCAAAACGGCGTCGGCCTCCAGGAAATTGTGGGCGATGAGCTGCGCGCTCTTCCCGGCGGCGCTGCCTACAAGGATTCCCGCAAGCTATTTCTGCATCCCTACGACGACCGGCGCATTCTGGTCTCGGCGCGGAACGAAACGCTCACCCTCTATGATGGCGAGAAAGCAACCCCGTTTCCCAGCCAAGCGGACAGCTACCTCCAGAAGAACGAGCTCTACACGTCTACTCCGCTCCACGACGGCGGCTTCTGCCTCACGACCCTCCGCGGCGGCGCCGTGATCCTCGAACACGACGGCCGTCTCCGCCGCATTATTGACAAGGATGCCGGGCTGCAAGGTGATAGCATCTTGGCTGCCTATTCCGACCGCGAGGGAGCTCTCTGGCTTGGACTCGGCAGAGGCATCACGCGCGTCGAAGTCAACTCCCCGATTTCCATATTCTCCCGGGTCACCCCACAAGCTGTTGCTCGCCATAAGGGTTCTCTCTATGTTGCGGACGCAGCCAGCGGCACGGCGCTCCTCCGGCTCGTTCAGAACGGCAGGACCGGCCTATCCTCGCTGCAACCGATCCCCTGTTCTTTCACGCAAGCCTTTTTCCTGCTACCATTTCGAGACCCCGACGGCAAGACTCCGGGCCAACTGCTGGCCGCAACCGGCGATGGCGTCATGAGAATCGACGGCGATACCGTCTCCCCGGCTGTTCCTGGACTGCCAAATCCTCGACAGGGAGCTTTCGTTGTGACTCAGTCCCGGAAATCTCCCCACCGCGTGTTTGTCGGCGGCCCTTCCGGCCTGTTCTCCCTTCGCTGGGAAGGCGGCAAATGGATCGACGAGGGCAGGCTTCCCAATTTCACGGATGGGGTTCAAACTGTGGCCGAACAGGACGACGGCACGCTTTGGGCCGCCACGACCGCTGGCAACATTGTGCGCGTTGCCGTCCCCCCCACCGGCATGAAGGATGGAAAACTAGTGGGGGTTCTTACCGAACAGGACGGCATCGGGAAAGTCGGGAATGCCGTCACCTTCGCCGCCGGACAGGTCTTTGTCATTCCCACCCCGGCCGGGAACATGCTTCGCTGGGATAGCTCTGTCCGCAGACTCGTCCCGGACAATCGCTTTCTGCTTCCCCTTCCCGATTCCGACACGCAAGCTGGCTTGATTGAACTCCCGAACGGCGACATTTGGTCCGGAAGTGTATCCTCAAACGATCAGCGCCAGGGCCTATTTCACCGCAAACTCGATGGAACTTATAAGCTCGAGGAGGGGCCCTTCCGCCGATTGTCGCGGTTCGATATACAGGGCGTCCTTTCTGAGCCCGATGGCATCCTCTGGCTCGCGGGAGCGGATGGTCTGATCCGCTTTGACCAGGGAGTGAAACCCTCGGGAGAGCAGTCTTTCTCCGCGCTGGTGCGCCGCGTCAGCTCCGGCTCCCAGGACATTGTCTATGGAGGAGCGATCGTCACGGGAGCCTCCGCCCCCCAGCTCCCGCCGGACCGTAACTCGCTGCGCTTTGAATTCGCCGCTCCCACCTACGGCGACGTAACCGCTACCACCTATCAATACTTCCTGGAAGGCGCCGACAAGGGCTGGTCCGCCTGGGGCAAGCAGAAGGAGGCCAACTACAGCAGCCTCGGCCCCGGTTCCTATCGATTCCGCGTCCGCGCGCGTAACGTCGACGGCCGCACCGGCCAAGAAGGCGTCTACAGCTTTATCATCCTCCCGCCCTGGTATCGAACGTGGTGGGCTTATGCGCTTTATGTGATGGTGCTGCTCGCGGTGGTGTTCTCGGCGGACAGGTTCCAGCGCCGCCGGCTGATTCTGCGGGAGCGCGAGAGATCCCGGTTCCGAGAGGCGGAATTGCGCGCCGAAACGGCGGCCGCGCAGGCGCAGACCCTCCAGGCGGAGAACGACCGCAAGAAGAACGTCGAGCTTCTCAGCGAGATCGGCAAGGAAATTACCGCCTCCCTCGATCTCGACACTATCCTGTTCAAGCTCTATGAGCGCGTCAACCAGATCGTGGACGCCAACATCTTCGGCGTGGGCCTCTACCGCCCGGGAAAAAGTGTCATCGATTATACTCTGGCCGTTGAGAACGGCAAGCGCTATGCGCCCTACACGCGCGACACGCGCGACAAGAATCAGTTCGCCGTCTGGTGTCTCGACCACCGCCAGCCGATTCTCCTCAACGACGTCGCGACGGAATTTCAGAAATACATTCCCGCTTACATGCACGGGGCGCTCCCGCTGGAAGATGGCAGCACGGCCCAGCCGCCCGCCTCGATGATCTATCTTCCCCTCATTGCGCAGGACCGCGTCCTCGGCGTGCTGACGATTCAAAGCTTCAAGAAGAATGCCTACACCGAGCAGGACCTCAACCTGCTCCAAAACCTTGCCGCCTACACCACCATCGCGCTTGACAATGCCGGCGCCTACCGGGTCATCAACGAACGCGAGCACGAAATACGCAACCAGGCGGCCGAACTCGCCACCATCAACCGCATCACGCAGGCACTCTCCAGCCAGCTTGATATGGACCGCCTGATCCAACTGGTGGGCGAGCAGGTCCGCGACCTCTTTCATGCTCCCATCGCCTATGTCTCCCTGCTCGATCGCTCCACCATGATGCTCTATTTCCCCTATACCTACGGGGAAGACTCTGAGCCGATGCCCTTCGGCGAAGGACTGACCTCGCAGATCATCCGCACCGGAAAGCCGCTCCTCCTCAACCAAGACGTGGACGGCAGCAGCGCCCGGATGGGGGTCCAGCGCGTCGGACGCCAAGCCGCCTCTTACCTGGGCGTTCCCATTCCGGCGGGCGGCGAAACCATCGGCGTCATCAGCGTCCAGAGCACGGAGGAGGAAGGACGTTTCACCGAGGCCGATCAACGCCTCTTGTCCACCGTCGCCTCCGCGGTCGGAGTCGCCGTCCACAACGCCAGACTGTTTGAAGACGCCCGCCAGGCCCGCGCCGCCGCCGAGCAAGCGGATGCCGCCAAGAGTTCCTTCCTCTCCACCGTCAGCCACGAGCTCCGCACGCCGCTTACTTCCGTGCTCGGCTTCGCCAAGATCATCCGCCGGCGCCTGGAGGATCGCATCTTCCCCCTGGTTTCGGAGGAAGACCGCAAGATCCAACAAACCAAGCGGCAGGTGATGGACAATCTCAACGTCGTGGTGAGCGAAGGCGAGCGCCTCACCAAGCTCATCGACGATGTGCTCGACCTGGCCAAGATTGAAGCCGGCAAGCTCACCTGGAACATGGAAACGGTCCCCGCCGCTGAGGTAATCGAACGGGCCGTCGCGGCCACCTCTTCGCTCGTGGGCGCCAAGAAGCTGACTCTGGTTCAGAACGTTGAACCCGGCCTGCCCACCGTCACGGGCGACCGCGACCGCCTTATCCAGGTGGTGATCAACCTCATCTCCAACGCGGTCAAGTTCACGGACTCCGGCTCCATCACCTGCGCGGCCGGCCTCCGCAACGGTGATATCGTGGTCAGCGTCGCGGACTCCGGCATTGGGATCGCGCCCGCCGATCAGCTCAGAGTCTTCGAGAAGTTCAAGCAGGTAGGCGATACCCTCACCGACCGGCCCAAAGGCACGGGCCTTGGTCTGCCCATCTGCAAGGAAATCGTCGAATACCACGGGGGCCGGATTTGGGTGGAAAGCGAACCCGGCAAAGGCAGCACGTTCTCCTTTACCCTTCCCGTACAGACCGTCGTGGCGCCTTCGCCTCGCTCCGTGGACATCGAATCGCTGGTCCGCCAGTTAGGCGAAAAGGTGGCCAGTCAGCAGCCGCGGGGCAGGTCCATCCTGGTGGTGGATGACGACCCCAACATCCGCTCGCTGCTCCAGCAGGAATTGACGGAGGCTGGCCATGTCGTGCGCCTGGCCGAAAACGGCCGCCAAGCCCTGGCTCTGATCCGCGAGGAAACTCCCGGACTCGTTATCCTCGACGTGATGATGCCGGAGATGAATGGTTTCGATGTGGCGGCCGTGCTCAAGAATGACCCCGCCACCATGGACATACCCATCATCATCCTGTCCATCGTGGAAGATAAGGAACGCGGCTTCCACTTGGGGGTGGACCGTTACCTCACCAAGCCCATCGATACGGCGTCGCTCTTTCGAGAGGTGGACACCCTGCTCGGCCAGGGCAAGTCCAAGAAGAAAATTATGGTGGTCGATGAGGACGCCCCCACCGTGCGCACCCTCACCGAGGTTCTCGAAGCTCGCGGCTACCAGGTGGTGGAATCCAACGGCTCGGAACTTGTGTCCAAAGCCGTATCTTGCAAACCGGACATCATCATTTTGAACTCCCTGCTCTCCAGCGACCAGGGGGTCCGCTCGCTCCGGTTCGAGAAAGGCCTGGAGAACGTTCTATTCCTGATTTACCAGTGACGAACAACATGAAGATCCTCATAGTTGACGACGAACCGCATTTGCGCATGCTGATCCAACAGACCCTCGAGGAACTCGAGGACGACGGCGTGGACCTTCTTACCGCTGCCAACGGAGAAGAGGCGCTCGAAACCATCCGCGAGGAACAGCCTAACCTGGTCTTCCTGGACGTAATGATGCCCAAGAAAAACGGCTTCGACGTCTGCCACGCCGTGAAGAAGGAACTCGGCCTGAGCCACATCCACATCATCCTGCTCACCGCCAAGGGCCAGGAATTCGACCGTCAGCGCGGCCAGGACGCCGGCGCCGACCTCTACATGACCAAACCCTTTGACCCGGACGCTCTGCTGGAAAAGGCTCGCTCCGTGTTGGGACTCTGAAGGCCCATGGCTGCCCTGAACCTCAAGTCGCTGCTCAGCCCCAAAGGCGGGGCTTTATCCGCCGTCGCCGCCCTCGTGGAGGCCATGGGGGGGAAGGTGGGCATTGCGGACGCGTCCGGAAAACCGCTGGTGGGCGCGCTCTCCACGGGGCCTTCCCGCGTCCCGATTACCCTCGAAGACGCCACCCTTGGTTGGGTGACCGGACCACCCGCCGCTGCCAGCGCCGCCGCAGGTCTGCTCATGCACCTCGCGGCCAAGGAGTCCGAACGCCGAGCCTTGGCCGGGGAGGTCCTTCACCTTTACCGGGAGGTGCACTTGATTGAGCATCTCTCTGAACAACTGACGGCATTGCTGGACCTCTCCGCCGTGGGGCAGTCGGCCCTCGATCAGGCCCGGCGGCTTATCACCGCCTCGCACGGAGGCATACTGGTAAGGGAAGAACCCGGTGGCCCCCTCCGTTCGATTGCCTCCTTTGGGGCCTCCGGGGATGGCCCGGCTGCCCCGCTCCCACCCTCCTCCCGGTTCGCCGCCTCCATCGTCGAGCGCGGTCTCGCCGAGATTGTCAACGACTGCGCCGCCGATCCCCATGCCCTGGACGCGGAACTCCCCCTGCGCCCGCTGATCTGCGCCCCGCTCCGCGCCAAGCAGCGCACCGTCGGCGTCATCGCCCTGGCCAACACCAGCGGGACCGCCTACTCCACCGCCGATCTCAAGCTGCTCAACACCATTGCTTTACAAACCGCTGCGGCGATCGAAAACGCGCTGCTTTGCTCGGAAATGGTGGTGGCCGCTCGTGACCGCGCGCAACTCTCCTCGATTCAGAAAGAGCTCGACACCGCGCGCACCATCCAGCACATGCTGGTTCCGCGCACCTTTCCGCCCTTCCCGGATCGTAGGGACTTCGATATCCACGCGCAAATGACCTCGGCCAGGGCCGTGGGGGGGGACTTCTTCGACTTTTTCCTCATGGGTGAGGACCGTCTCGGCGTGGTGATCGGCGACGTTTCGGGCAAAGGCATCCCGGCGGCGCTCTACATGGCGGTTGCGCGCACCCAGATCAAGACCATGGCTCTTCAGGGCATCCGCCCCGAAGACTGCCTCCTCGATGTGAATCGGGTCCTGGTTCGCGAAAGGGTTGGCGGGATGTACGCCACCTGCTTCTACGGCCTCTTGAACACACGCACCGGCGAACTCCGCTACTGCAATGCCGGCCATAATCCTCCCTATCTGCTCCGCTCCACCGGCGCGTTGGATTCTATTTCCGAGGTCGGGGGGATTCCCCTCGGTTTCTTCGACAACAGGGGGTACACGGGCAGTTGCGCGCAGCTTGAGCCCGGCGACGCACTCTTTCTTTATACGGATGGCGTGCCGGAAGCCAACAACGCCGCGCTCGAAGAATTCACCTCCGAGCGCCTCGCCGCCAGCCTCCACGACAACATGTCTCTTGCTTGCCGGGAGATGATCGATCGCATCACCCGCGAAGTGTTGGCCTTCACCGCCGGCGCCCCCCAATCCGACGATATCACCATGCTCTCCATCCGCAGGGGACACGTTCCAGAGCATGATGGAGTATAAGGGAGGAAATTGCGTGAACCACCGGTGGCAAGCGCTCGCGCATCTCTGCCTGGGACGCGCGTGGGCGATGGCGGGTGACATGGAAAACAGCCGGCGAGCTTATCAGGATTTCCTGGCCTTCTGGAAAGACGCCGACCCCGGCATTCCCATCCTGAAGGAAGCCAAGGCGGAGTACGCGAAGTTGCCGTAATTCCAACGCCTCAGTTTTGACAGCAAATCGATACTCAAGTATTCGCCCGCCACACAGAGAAGTGACCATCGCAAGCCCCGATCGACGCCTCTCGGGATCGTTCCCCAGTAACGGCGTAGTGTTTACCGACGGCGCCCACAGATAAATGTTGGGAAATCCCCATGTATTAAACTAATGCAAGCATCACGCGGTGGGACCTGCGGAACGACCATTCGTCCCTCCACTCAGGAGGGCACTCCATCACTTTCAAAATCCTTTGGTCGTTCCAAATGTGCCTTCACGAACGGCTTAGAGCGTTTTCGATTTAAGTGTTTACATATCCACAGGAGGCGAAGTAGTTTGTGCATTCGCTTGGGGAAACCGTATTGAGCAACTCCCCGATTTCCTTCCAGAGGGTATCGATATCGCGTCTGGCGGCTTTGCGAAGCAGCGTCTTGAGTTTGGAAAAGAACTTTTCGATCGGATTCAGATCCGGGGAGTAAGGTGGCAGATAGAGTAGGATGGCTCCGGTCGCGGTGATCGCTTTCGCGACTCCCGTCACCTTGTGGCTGCTGAGGTTGTCGAGGACCACCGTGTCTCCTGGTTGGAGCGTTGGGCACAGGAATTGTTGCACAAAAGCCAGAAACGTCGCGCCGTCCATGGGCCCGTCGGTAACCATCGGTGCGGTCAACCGGCGGCGGCGCAGGGCGCCTACAAAAGTCGTTGTCTCCCAATGCCCGTGCGGTGCTGAGTCGAGGCAACGCTGACCTCGGGGGGCGCGTCCATAGCGTCGTGTCATGCTCGTCGATATCCAGGTCTCATCGATAAAGACGAGTTTTTCGACTTCCATCGTGGGCAGCGCTTGCTGCCAGGCTTTTCTTGCCTGCTGCACGTCCTCGCGTTCTTGCTCGCTGGCGTGCAGGATTTTTTTGAAGGTAAGGTTCCATTTGTTCAACTGATGCCACAAGGCACCGATCTTAATTGATATGCCCTGCTCGCCGAGACGTTCACCTAACTCGGCCAAGCTCAGACCCGGCGCTTGTTCGATCCAGGCGCGCAGCACGGGCTCCAACTCCGCGATCCGCGAACGGCGATGGCCGCCGATCTGAAAACTGGTGCGTTGTCCGGTCTTCTGCGCCCGACCCCGCACCTGGTAAACCCAGACACGACTGACTTCCAGCCGCTGCGCAATCGCCGTCGGACGTTCTCCGCGATCCAATGCCCATAACACCCGATCCCGCAAATCTTGTGAATAGGATTGCATCCTTTGCCTCCCCTTTACCGGCAGAGGCATTATCGCACATAAATGTATACACTTAAATGAAAAATGCTCTAAGCGGCAGCCAGTTGCACGAAGACAAACCAAACAATTCTTCCGCGGCCAACCGGAGAGTATCTCGCGAATACCCGAGGATCGAGGAGTTGAGAGACTTCGCTATACCTAAATCGTCCAGCGAGAGCCATGCCAGCACGAACCTCCTCGAATGGGAATTCCGGGGGACAGGAGTTGCACGTCTACGACCAGCGAGTTATTCCACCCATCTACACTGCGCGGCCGCTAAGGCGGCGAGGTTTCTTCCAGTATGTGATTCAGGTGCAATCTGCTCTTTGATCGGGTAAACTTAGCTGACTACACAAATCCAACAGGACTCAGCAAATGGGACACCCACATCTTTTGCGTTTTGCTCTATCGCCGCTCGCCGGATTGCTATTGGTGGCCGGCGTTACTCAGATCCAGGCTCAGCGAGTGAGCAGCAAGACTCCCGAACTTGCCGGGAATAAGCCTGAGGCGCTTGGCTTCTCGTCCGAGCGGCTCGATCGGCTCCACACCGTAATGCAGCAGGAAGTAGACCAGAAGCACCTTCCCGGCATCGTCACCATTCTTTCGCGGCACGGCAAACTGGTGGAGGAAAGGACCTACGGCAAGAAGGACATCGCAAGCGATGCGCCCATGACGCGGGACACGATCTTCCGCATCTTCTCCATGACCAAGCCGGTCACCGGCGTGGCCATGATGATCCTCTACGAAGAAGGCAAATGGCATCCGTTGGATCCGATCTCGAAGTTCATTCCAGAGTTCGCCCATCTCAAAGTTTTCAAGGGTGTGGACGAGAGCGGCAAGATGATTCTGGAAGACCCCGTCCATCCCCCCACGATGCACGAGTTAATGACCCACACGGCGGGCTTCACTTACGGGTTCTTCGGCAATACTATGGTCGATAAGATGTACGTGGACGAGCACGTGTGGCAATCCCAATCCTTGCAAGAAATGATGGAAAGGTTGGCGAAGATCCCGTTGCTCTATCAGCCTGGAACTCGCTGGGTCTACAGCGCCTCCATGGATATCCAGGGCTACGTCGTGGAAAAACTATCGGGCCAGTCACTGCCCGATTTTATGCAACAGCACATTTTCGGTCCCCTGGGGATGAAGGACAGCGGCTTTTTCGTTCCCGCGGAAAAGCGGAACCGCTTTGCCACGCTCTATGCTTCGGGCCCGAACGGTGACCTGATTCTGAACGCGGCGCCGGGCGCTCCAGCCGACGATTATGCCAATCAGCCATCGTTGCCCTCGGGCGGGGGCGGAATGGTCTCAACCGCCGAGGACTATCTGCGCTTCGCCCAGATGCTTCTGAATGGCGGCGAGTTGGATGGGGTGCGCATCCTGGCGCCAGCCACCGTCGAGCTCATGACTACCAATCATCTCGCTTCCAGCCTCATGACGGGCGAGTTCTCAATTGGTCCAGAGATCATGCGGCCCGGCTTGGGGTGGGGCTACGATTGCGCAGTCTACACGGATCCGCTCAAGGCCGACGAAGTGGTGGGCAGAGGTACTTTCTTCTGGCTCGGAGCGGCGGACACCTGGTTCTGGGTCGATCCCACAAATGATCTGGTTTTCGTGGGCATGACCCAGCGAAGGATCGGCCCTGGCGAGCCCAATGTGGAAGCGTTGAGCCAGCCCATGGTCTATCAATCACTGGTGAAACCAGGGAAGTGATCCACCGAAGCTCGACGTGAACATCCGAGCGCGCGGTGAATCAATCAGGGCGAGGGAAGCTGCTTGCGCGGGAGTTTTTTCTCACGCATGGCGAGATCGTAGATAACGAACGCCGCCACGGCGGCGGACTGTTTCAGGTCGTCTTCGAGGACATGATCATAGGTATCCATGTTGGTATGCGGGGCGCGTGTGTCGTTGCCTTCCATATAGTCACGAATCCACTGGAACCCCGGCAGCCCAATTTCGTCAAATGACATGTGATCGGTGGCGCCGACCCCGGCGATGGAAAGCGTGGCAGCGCCGAGGTCGTTAAATGGCCCGAGCGAGGCGCGAAGAACCGGCCGAGCGGCCTCATTCCCCTGCAGGAAAACTCCACGAATGCGTCCAGTCCCGTAGTCGAAATTGAAGTACGCGTCGAATTTTTCGTACTCGGGCTCGAACTCGAACCGCACCTGGCCGGGCTGGCCCTCTGGCGGGCCGATTCTCCGGCCCAGGTGAGCGGCCACATAAGCACGAGAACCCCGAGCGCCCTGTTCTTCCGCACTCCAAAGGCCGATACGGATGGTGCGGCGGGGTTTGACCCCAAGCGATTGCAGGATGCGGATGACTTCGAGCGCAGTGGCCGCGCCGACGGCGTTGTCTGTGGCGCCGGTTCCCGCGTGCCACGAGTCAATGCAGCCACCGAGCATCACGACTTCGTCTTTCAAATCTGTGCCGGGGATTTCCGCGATGACGTTGTAACTCATGGGATCGTCGTCGTAGAAACGCACGGCGATGTTTACTTCCAGTTGGACGGGCATGCCGCGCGCTACGAGACGCACGATGCGGTTGTACTGCTCGGCCGCGACGACCGCCTGCGGTGTGACCACAGGCTTCGTGATGTCCCAGGCTGGCACGCGCTTTTCGAAGGGCACATCAGGCGGATACGGAACGGTGGCTGCGGTGACGTAAACTGTTCCGGCATCGCGAAACGAGGGCTGCAAGACAACGGCGGCCCCTTTGGTTTGTATCAGCTTCCACTTGCGGTAGGCGAGTTCCTCGGCCGCACGCTGCTCCGCGGTGAATTGGAAGGGTTGAGCGTCGCCAGTTGGCTCGGCAGTGGCGAGGCGTAGCAACTCTTCGTCGGTTTGCCGATGCGCAGACGGCTGGAAAAGCGGATCCACGTTCCGAGCCGGGGAGAAGAGAACGATTTTGCCTTTGAGCTTTCCTTTGTACTTGTCGAGATCCGCAGCGGCCTTGACGTCCAGAAGAACCACCTCACCGCGGATGATGCCGTTCGTGCCGGGACTCCAGGCTTTCGGATACGCGATGAGCGGGCTGAAGGCGGGGGAGAGCATGTTGGCGGTAAATCCTTCGAGCAACCAGCCACGGCCAAAAGGCCCCCAGGCTTCGAGATGCGCGTTGGCAAGGCCCCACTTGCGAAGCTCGTCGCGAGCATATTCTTCGGCCCGCTTGAGGTTGGGGGAGCCAGTCAAGCGCGGACCGGTAACATCGGTGAGATATTCGACCATGTCCATTATTTGAGAGTGGTTAAATGCGGCGTCGCGAATGCGGCTGGCAGCCTCCAGGTCCACTTTCTCCTGCGAGAAGGCGCCACTGGAAGAAAGGAGAAGAACAGCACATACGAGCGTCGCGAGAGTTCCGGTGTTGTGGCTGGAAGGAGAATGCGAGTGCGTCGGCTTTGACATTGGGAAGCTCAAGTTATGAGGACGAGATTGCGCCCGGAACTGTTAACGAGCGTACCTTGATTATAATCGGTTCGCTTAATGACAGGGCACAAGGAGCGAGTTATCCTCCCATTGGCACTCCGCTACCGAGATAGTGGGGAGGTCCCTTCCAAGTACGCGGTGATTAGGAGGGAACAAGTCATTGCTACAAGGCGTGTTTTGGTGGAGCGTCTCAACCAAGGCAACCTCTCAATCATGACCTGCTCGAAAGCGATCCACTTGGTTCCGCAGTGCGCGTCTCTATTTTCATCCATCCCCCTCCTGTTCCGGAGCCACGCACTGCTCTTAAGGTTTGGGCTTGTGTTGGATCTCTGCGGGAACGCGCTCGCGATCGAGCGGCTCGAATTTGAACGTCCACTTCACCGGGACGGTCTCGGGAAAGTAACACTCGTGGTCGTCGCAGGCCTGATAGTGAAGCGAACCTTCGAGCACCAGCTCTCCTTGCTCATTCAGCCTGGGTTTCACCTGGGCCTCCGCGCCGATCACAACGTCCTCCCCCAAACGAACGTGGCCGCGGTACACGGGCACAGTTTCCTTAATGACTTCCAGGCGGAGCCTCTCTGGTGCCGGATATCTCACCGGGTAAAACTTAGCCGCAGTTTCTGTCATCCTCCACTCGATTGCGATGTAGCCCTGCACTCCCTGGGCGTAAACGTGCATCTTGGGCATCAGGTCAATGTCCAAGAAGAGCGCAACCCGCTGGTTCGGATGGACTACGTTCGTGCTCGCGGACGAGGATAAACGGAGCTGCTTGGCCTCCTCGGTTGCCTGCGTCGAGCCGAGCGCGCCCCCCATCCGCTCGAGAATTTCCATCGGCGGAGTGCGCTCCTTAAAGTCGTCCTCGAAAAACTTGGCGACCACCTTGCCGCTCGTATCGACCAGGTACGTTCCCGGATAAGGGATGCCATAGGCCATGGAGTCCGCCGGAACGGTTTCGTTCAAAATCCCGAAAGTCCGAATGATTTTGGAATCAGGATCAGAAAGCAGAAGATACGTAATGTGCTTTCGGTCCGCAAAGTTCTTGAGCTGAGCCACGCTGTCATAGCTGATCGCCGCCAACCCCAGGCCTTGTTCACGGATATTGCTGAGATGCTGTTCCAGCTCGACGAGCTGGGTTTTGCAAAATGGTCACCAGTCCGCCGAACGGTAAAAAACCAGTAACGCGCCTTTCGGGCCAAGAATGGTCTGCAAGTTCTGCACTCGACCGTTTTGATCAGACGCCTCAAACGCAGGCAGAGTCGAGCCGACTTCGGGGCCGGTTTTGACTGCCTGTTGCGCCGAGGTGACTGCGCAGGCCGAGAAGAAGATTAGCGCCGCCAGCATGCGCCCGCTCAGGCGTGCCAGTAGCGAGCGGGCCTGGCGTTCGATGTGCACGTTGGAAGTGTAGACGAGGTCTGACATGGGCGCTCCTTTCTGGTCCTCCAACCAGCAAGCATTCTACCGCTCTTTCAGACTCCGTGGGAGTCCGCGCCATCCGCTTAATGCCCAGCTTCATCGCAGCAGGTTGTGCATGCAGGTTCGCTATCTCTTGTAGAGATCGGGGAACCGTTTTTGCAGTTCGCGCAACTTCGGCATGTCATTGTAGACGATATAGGGGTGGGTCGGATTGCGCGCGAGGAAATTCTGGTGGTACTCCTCCGCCGGATAGAATGCTCTTAATGGCACGACCTGAGTCACAATCGGACTTCGGAAAACCTTGGCCTCGTTCAGTTGATCGATATAGGCCAGCGCCATCTGCTTCTGATCCTCATTCGCGTAGAAGATCACCGAGCGATATTGAGTTCCCGCGTCCGGACCCTGACGGTTCAACTGGGTTGGATCCGTCGCCACGGAAAAGAAGACTCGGAGCAACTCACCATACGAAACCTGTGCCGGGTCAAAGGTAATCTTCACCGATTCGGCATGGCCGGTTGTGCCGGTGCTTACAGTGTCATACTGAGCAGTCGAAGCGCTCCCGCCCGAGTACCCCGAAACCACGCTCGCGACGCCCTTGACGTGCCTGAACACGGCGTCCACACCCCAGAAGCAGCCTCCTGCCAAGACGGCGATCTGCTTGCCGTTGACCACGGGGGAAGAGGACCCCCCGGCAAACGCCGGGATCTGTCCGCGGGCAGGTAAACAGGCCATCGATTCCAAGACAGGGAACAGAACGAGCATGCAAATCAAATTGTGAAATCGGTCAGTGCTCGAACTCAACATGGAAAGACCTCCTGGTCTTGACTCCTGCAATCCCCCGGCGCCCGATCTTTCGGGGCGACATTGGGCCGGCCAGCGTATGACAAATGCCGCTCGATGATTCTTACTGTGTTCACGCCGACTTGATAAACCGCAATGCCACCGAATTCATACAATAACGAAGCCCCGTGGGCCTCGGCCCGTCGTCGAAAACGTGACCCAGATGCGCGTCGCAGCGGCGGCAGGAAACCGCCGTCCGGTTCATCCCCCAGCCAAGGTCTTCGATTTCCTTGATATTCTCTTTCGCGATGGGCGCCCAAAAGCTGGGCCAGCCAGTGCCCG
>Ga0209517_10002435_pt1 | contig 26263 bp, 24 predicted proteins | sample PeaSoiMetSII2010_FD_187695 | JGI IMG/M metagenome (GOLD analysis project Ga0209517, IMG submission 187695) | Peat soil microbial communities from Weissenstadt, Germany - SII-2010 (SPAdes) (version 2) | ecosystem: Environmental > Terrestrial > Soil > Wetlands > Peat | place: Germany... | reverse complement strand
GGTTTACGTGCTGGAGGTCAATCCGCGGGCCTCGCGTACCGTGCCATTCGTCTCGAAGGCGACGGGCGTGCCGATCGCCAAGCTCGCGGCCCGCGTCATGACCGGGCGCAAGCTGCGCGATCTCGGAGTATTGTCCGAGCGGGTGCCGAAGTACTATTCGGTCAAGGAAGCGGTGTTCCCGTTCATGAAATTCCCCGAGGCCGATCCGATCCTCGGCCCGGAAATGAAATCCACCGGCGAGGTCATGGGTACCGGACGCACATTTGGCGAGGCTTACGCGAAGTCGCAGAGCGCTTCCGGCGTCATACTGCCGCGGCTGGGCTGTTGTCTGATCAGCGTGCGTGAACGCGACAAAGTCGGGGCGGTACCGCTGGCGCGTCGGCTGATCGCGCACGGTTTCACGATCGTCGCGACCAGCGGCACGGCGGCGACGCTTGCGTCCGCTGGCATTGACTGTCGCCGGGTCAATAAGGTGCGCGAGGGCAGGCCGCACATCGTCGATATGATCAAGAACGATGAGATCGATCTGATCATCAATACGACCGAGGGCAAGCAGGCGATCCTCGAATCCAACTCGATCCGGCGCGAGGCGGTGCACCGGCACGTCACTTACTACACGACGCTGGCGGCGGCGCTCGCAACCTGCGAGGCGCTCGACCATCTCGATGAGGTCGACGTCAACCGGCTGCAGGATCTGCATGAACAAGTGGCGGCACGCGATGCGCTCGCCGTCAGCGGCGGTGGTGGCGGCGGCGCTGCGAACAATGCGAGCGCCACGGGACTGGTGCGCGAGGTCGGTACGTGAAGCGCTCGCCGATGACGCTGCGCGGTGCCGAGCTGCTGCGAGCCGAGCTCAAGCGGCTCAAGTCGGAAGATCGACCACGGGCCATCAAGTCGATCGCTGAGGCGCGCAGTCACGGCGATCTGTCCGAAAATGCGGAATACCATGCGGCGCGCGAGCAGCAGGGGTTCATCGAGGGGCGCATCATGGAGATCGAGTCGCGGCTCGCGACGGCGGAGATCATCGATGTGGCGCGTCTGCCGGCCAGGGGCCGCGTCGTGTTCGGCGCGACCGTCGAGCTCGAGGATCAGGACGAGGGCTCGGCCGTCACCTACCAGATCGTCGGCGAGGATGAGGCCGATATCCGCTCGGGACGCATTTCGGTGACCTCACCGATTGCGCGCGCGCTGATCGGCAAGAGCTCCGGCGAAGTGGTCGACGTGGCCGCACCCGGCAAGACGAGCAGCTACGAGATCGTATCGGTGAAGTACCTCTGAGCGCTCTCGGGCTAGCTTTCGGGCAACGGGATGCGCGAGAGCGGCCGCCGCGCCTTGAACAATACCGCGATGTGCCCGATGCGATGGATCAGGGCGCTGGCGGTCCGGCCCGCGAGCTCGGCGATGAGGGCCTCGCGCGCAGCCCGATCGGCCGCCTGCACGCGCACCTTGATAAGCTCGTGATCGTGCAGGACGCGCGCGGCTTCCGCGCATACGCCGTCCGTGAGGCCGTGCTGACCGATCTGCAGCACCGGTTTGAGAGCATGGGCACGGCCGCGCAGATAGCGCAGCTGTTTTTCGCTTAGAGTGATGCTCGACATTATGGCGCGCCGATCCAACAGCAGTGACCGCTGGCTGCATGAACATTTTACCGACCCCTATGTCAAACGCGCCAAGGCCGAAGGTTGGCGCTCGCGGGCGGTCTTCAAACTCGAGGCCATGGATCGGGGCGCTCGCCTGCTCAAACCGGGCATGGTCGTGCTCGATCTGGGTGCAGCGCCCGGCGCCTGGAGTCAGTACGCCCGGCGCCAGGTGGGCAGGGGCGGACGGGTCGTGGCGAGCGACATTCTGCCCATGGAGGAGCTGGCCGGGGTCGAATTCGTACAGGGCGACTTCCGGGAGCAAAGCGTGTGCGAGCAGCTCAAACAAACGCTCGGAGCCGCGCGCGTCGATGTGCTGCTGTCCGACATGGCTCCGAACCTCAGCGGCCTGGATGCCATCGACGCGCCGCGCAGCCTGTACCTGGCGGAATTGGCGCTGGAGTTGGCGCAGCTGCTCTTGAAACCCGGGGGGAACGCCCTGATCAAGCTACGGCAGGGAGCCGGATTTCAGGAGTACGTCGCTGCGGCGCGACGCGAATTCAAGCAGATTAAGCTTTTAAAGCCAGAGGCGTCACGTTCTCGCAGTCCTGAAACATACTTACTGGCCTCCGGCAGGCGGATGGTGTAGCGTCGTGATGCAGGGATCCGCCTCCCCGGTGGACTATTTTGCAATCTGGTGATACGAGTTGAATGACCTGACCAAAAACATCCTGCTCTGGGTCGTTATCGTGCTGGTCATGCTGGCGGTGTTCAGCCGCTACATGCCGAGCGGCCCGCAGCGCGAAGAGCTGCATTATTCGGACTTCATGGCCGACGTGCGTTCCGATCGCGTCGACAGCGTCATTTTGCAGGGCGACACCATCCGCGGTGTGCTCAAGGACAAGCAGCAGTTCGAGACCTACAACCCCGAGACCAACTACACGGTGTTGATCGGGGATCTGCTCAAGCACAACGTCAGCATCGAGGGCCAGCCGCCGAAGCAGCCCAATTTCCTGGCGCAGTTGCTGCTGCAACTGGCACCGGCGCTGCTGCTGATGCTGGTGTTCGTGTATCTGCTACGCCAGATGCAGGGCGCCGCGGGCGGGCGTGGTGCCATGTCGTTCGGCAAGAGCCGCGCGCGGCTGCTCAGTGAGGATCAGGTCAACGTGACCTTTGCCGATGTCGCCGGGGTCGATGAGGCCAAGCAGGAAGTCGGCGAGATCGTGGATTTCCTCAAAGATCCCGGCAAGTTTCAGAAGCTCGGCGGCAAGATTCCCAAGGGCGTGCTCATGGTCGGCTCGCCCGGCACCGGCAAGACGCTGCTGGCGCGCGCCATCGCCGGTGAGGCCAAGGTGCCGTTCTTCACGATATCCGGCTCGGATTTCGTCGAAATGTTCGTCGGCGTCGGGGCCTCGCGGGTGCGCGACATGTTCGAGCAGGCCAAGAAGCACGCGCCCTGCATCATCTTCATCGATGAAATCGATGCGGTCGGCCGCCATCGCGGCGCGGGCCTGGGTGGTGGGCATGATGAGCGCGAGCAGACGCTCAATCAGCTGCTGGTCGAGATGGATGGCTTCGAGGGCAACGAGGGCATCATCGTCATCGCCGCAACCAATCGCCCCGACGTGCTCGATCCGGCGCTGCTGCGTCCCGGCCGCTTCGACCGCCAGGTCGTGGTGCCCTTGCCGGATGTGCGCGGCCGCGAGCAGATTCTGCGCGTCCACATGCGGCGCGTGCCGCTGTCAGACGATGTCAAACCTTCGCTGATCGCGCGCGGTACGCCGGGCTTCTCGGGCGCGGATCTGGCCAACCTGGTGAACGAGGCCGCGTTGTTCGCGGCTCGCGCCAATCAGCGCCTGGTGTCGATGGATCAGTTCGAGCGCGCCAAGGACAAGATTCTCATGGGGGCCGAGCGGCGCTCCATGGTCATGACCGATGCCGAGAAGCGCATGACCGCCTATCACGAATCCGGTCATGCCATCGTCGGCATCACGGTGCCCGAGCACGACCCGGTCTACAAGGTGACGATTATTCCGCGCGGCCGTGCCCTCGGGGTCACGCAGTTCCTGCCCGAGCAGGACCGCTACTCCATGAGCCGCCGTCGGCTCGAGAGCTCGATCGCGACGCTGTTCGGTGGCCGCATTGCCGAGGAGATCATCTTCGGCAACGATGCGGTCACGACCGGCGCATCGAATGACATTGAGCGGGCGACCGAGCTGGCGCGCAACATGGTGACCAAGTGGGGTCTGTCCGACCGCCTGGGTCCTCTGACCTACACCGAGGAGGCGGGTGAGGTATTCCTCGGGCGCAGCGTCACGCAGCACAAGCAGGTATCGGATGAGACCGCGCATGCCATCGATGAGGAGGTGCGGCGCGTCATCGAGAACAATTACGAGCGCGCCAAGGAGATCCTCGAGACCAACCTCGATAAGCTCCACGCGATGGCCGAGGCACTCATCAAGTACGAGACCATCGCCGACGCTCAGATCAAGGACATCATGGCCGGACGCACGCCGCGGCCACCCGACGGCTGGGACGACACGCCCAGCCCCGGCCCGGGCGGTGGCAAGGCCGTGGTCACCCCCGTCGGGGGTCCGGCCGAAGCGCCGATCGCACGACCCGCCGGGCAGCACTGAATGGCCGTGCTGCGCCTCCGCGCGCCGCCCGGTAGCAACGCCGGCCGGCGCTGAGCCCCATGGCGGCGCCGGCCCCTCGGCCGCACGCTGCGGCTGCCAGAATGCAACTGCGGTGCGCCGATCGGACTCTGGACCTCGATGCTCCGGTTGTCATGGGGGTGCTCAACGTCACCCCCGACTCCTTCTCGGACGGCGGCCTGTATCTGGCGGGCGAGGCGGCGCTGGCGCGGGCCGAGCGGATAGCCGAGGAGGGCGCGGCGATACTCGATATCGGCGGGGAGTCCACGCGGCCAGGGGCGCAACCGCTCGGCAGCGAGGAGGAGCTGCGGCGGGTGCTGCCGATCGTCGAGCGCCTGGCCGTGCGCTTACCGCTGCTGATCTCGGTCGACACCTCCAATCCGCACCTCATTCGGCGCGCCGCTGCCGCCGGTGCACATATGATCAACGATGTGCGTGCGTTGCGCGTGCCCGGGGCGCTCGAGGCGGCGGCGGAGGGCCGGCTCGGCCTCTGCCTCATGCATATGCGCGGTGAGCCGCCCGACATGCAGCGCGGTCCGCAGTATCGCGACGTCGTGGCCGAGGTGCGCGCTTTCCTGACGGATCGGGCGGCGGCCTGCAGCGCGGCCGGGATCGCACGCGAGCGCCTGTGTGTCGACCCGGGCTTCGGCTTCGGCAAGACCACGGCTCATAATCTCGAGCTGTTGCGGCGGCTGCCGGAATTCGCCGCGCTCGATTGGCCGCTCAGCGTTGGCCTGTCGCGCAAGGCGCTGCTGGCCACATTGACCGGCCGCAAGGTCGCGGATCGGCTCGCCGGCAGCGTCGCCCTCGCGACCATCGCGGCGCTGTACGGTGCCCGGATCGTCCGCGCGCATGACGTTGCCTCGACGGTGGATGCCGTGCGCATCGGCCATGCGCTGCGCGCCACAAGGAGTGTACAGGGTGGCTAAAGTCTATTTTGGTACCGATGGCATCCGCGGCCGCGTGGGAGCCGATCCGATGACCGTGGATTTTGCGCTGCGGCTCGCGAGTGCCGCGGCGCGCGTGCTGATTCCCGACGGCGGCACGGTGCTGATCGGCAAGGACACGCGCCTGTCGGGGTACATGTTCGAATCGGCCCTGGAAGCGGGTTTCGTCGCCGCGGGCGTCAACGTGCTGCTGACCGGCCCCCTGCCGACCCCGGCGGTCGCGCATATGACGCGCCAGCTGCGCTGCAAGCTCGGCGTCGTGATCAGCGCCTCGCACAATCTGTACGAGGACAATGGCATCAAGTTCTTCGACGGCGAGGGCGCGAAGCTCTCGGACGAGCTCGAGGAGCGCATCGAGGCGCAGCTCTCGGCCGTACCGCTCACCTGTGCCTCGCGCGGGCTCGGGCGCGCACGCCGCGCCGAGACCATGCAGCAGCACTATCAGGAGTTCTGCAGCAGCGTGCTGCCGCCGGGCATGGATCTGGCGGGCCTCAAAATAGTGATCGACTGCGCCAACGGCGCAGCCTACAAGGTCGCCCCGCGCATCCTGGCCGATCTCGAAGCCGATATCGTGCCGATCGGCTGTTCTCCGAACGGCCGCAACATCAATGACGGCTGCGGATCGACCTCGCCTGAACTGTTGCAGCTCACGGTGCCGGGCGTGCGGGCGCAGGTGGGCGTTGCCGTGGACGGCGATGGCGACCGCGTGGTGATGGTCGATCATCTGGGGCGGCTCGTGGATGGCGATCAGCTGCTGTACGTGATCGCCGCTGCGGCCAAGGCCGCGGGCCGCCTGCGCGGGCCCGTGGTCGGTACCGTCATGAGCAACTTCGGTCTGGAGCTGGCGTTGCGTCGGCTGGGCATTGATTTCATTCGCGCACCGGTCGGCGATCGGCATGTGCTCGCCAAGCTGCTCGAGAGCGGCGGCATGCTGGGCGGGGAGACCTCCGGCCATATCCTGAGCCTGGACCGCACGACCACCGGCGATGGCCTGATCACGGCGCTGCAGATCCTGAGCATCATGAAGTCCACACGCCGCTCGCTGGCCGAACTGGCCGCCGGCATGGAGAAGCTGCCGCAGGTGCTGCTCAATGTCGAGGTCGAGCGGCGCTTTGATCCATCGACGGTTCCGGCGATCCTGGCCGCACAGCAGCGCGTCGAGCAGTACCTGGGCGGGGAAGGCCGAGTGGTGCTGCGCGCCTCGGGCACCGAGCCGGTCATTCGGGTGATGGTGGAGGGGCGCGAGGAGTCCGAGGTGCGCGGCTGCGCTGATGAACTGGCACAGGCCGTGCGCACCGCCATGCCGCGCAAGACTGCAGCGGTCTGAGCTTTGCATTGCGGAGCCGCGGCGGCGCCGATATCATCCGCGCGCCCGACGTGGGGGTGACAGGCGGGGCGGCAGTGATGCGGCGCAAGCTCGTGGCTGGCAATTGGAAGATGCACGGTTCGCGCGCCGAAAATGCGCCGCTGATCGACGCGATCCTGGCTTCCTCGCAGCTCGAGCGCATCGATTGCCTCATCTGCCCGCCGTTCGTGTACCTCGCGGAGATCGCGGGCCTGCTGCGCGGCTCGGCGGTGAAGCTCGGCGCGCAGGATCTCTGCGCCGAGTCGCAGGGCGCCTACACCGGGGAGGTGTCCGCGGGAATGCTGCGGGATGTGGGTTGCCGTTACGTGATTGTCGGCCATTCCGAGCGGCGCGCTCTGTACGGTGAAGACGATGTGCTCGTGGCGCGAAAATTCGCCGCGGCACTTGCACAGGGCCTGACACCCATTCTGTGCATGGGTGAGTTGCTCGCTGAGCGCGAGGCCGGCCGTACCGAACAGGTGGTAGGGCGGCAGCTCGATGCCGTGGTGGCGCTGACCGGCATCGCAGCCTTCGGGGGCGCCGTGATTGCCTATGAGCCGGTGTGGGCGATCGGTACCGGCCGCACCGCCTCGCCCCAGCAGGCACAGGAGGTGCACGAGTTCATCCGCCAGCGACTGGCGCTGCAGGATGCTAAAATCGCCGACGCCTTGCCGATCCTCTACGGCGGCAGCGTCAAGACGGGCAATGCGCGAGAGTTGTTTGCGCAGCGTGACGTCGATGGCGGCTTGATCGGCGGTGCGTCGCTCAAAGCCGAAGAGTTTTTGAGCATCGTCATGGCCGCTGCGCGCGGCTGAGCGTGGGTTGGTAAATGCTGCACTCAGTCTTAATGATTATTCATTTCTTTTGCGCTGCAGCGATCGTGGCGCTGGTGCTGCTACAACGCGGCAAGGGTGCCGAGGCCGGCGCGGGCTTTGGCGCCGGCGCGTCGGGCACGGTCTTCGGCGCGCGCGGGGCGAGCACGGCGCTGTCGCGCGCCACGGCCATCCTGGCGGCACTGTTCATGATCACGAGCTTGTCGCTTACCTATGTCGGCACGCGCAAGAGCGCGCCCGCGAGCAGCCTGCTGGATCAGCTGTCGCAGCAGCCCGCGGCCCCGGCGCCCGGTGTGCCGCCGCCCGCCGCGCCCGCCGCGCCCGCCGCGCCTGGCGCGCTGGCACCGGCGGCGCCGGCATCGAGCGCGAGCGGCGCTGCGGTGGAGCAGGGGGCACCGCAGAGGGGTGCTGCGCCGCCAGCCCCGGACGCCCCGCCCGGCAGCAAGTAGCGCTGCGAATTCACGCCGACGTGGTGGAACTGGTAGACACACTAGCTTGAGGGGCTAGCGCCGCAAGGTGTGGGAGTTCGAATCTCCCCGTCGGCACCAAATTGCGGTGATCGTTTGATATGGATTAACGCATAATGGGGCGTTGCAATATTCGCGCGAGCGAATCATGCCGCCCTTTTTAGTTACCGGTAAGGATATGCTGGCCAACTACCTGCCGATTTTGATTTTTCTGGGTATAGCGTCCGCACTGGCGGGCGTGCTGCTTGGACTCGGCGCAGTGCTCGGGCGCCTGGGCGTCAAGCATCACGGCGATGCCGAGAAGCTCTCGGCCTATGAATGCGGCTTCGAGCCGTTCGAAGACTCGCGCATGAAGTTCGACGTGCGCTACTACCTGGTGGCGATCCTGTTCATCATTTTCGATCTGGAGATCGCCTTTCTGTTTCCCTGGGCAGTCTCGCTCGGTCGCATCGGCACCTACGGCCTGGCAGCCATGGGCGTGTTTCTGCTGGTACTCGTGGTCGGATTCGCCTACGAGTGGAAGAAGGGGGCGCTCGAGTGGGATTGACCGCCGCCGACACCGAGGGCTTTGCGCAGCGCGGCTTCCTGACCACGCAGGTGGACAGTCTGGTGAGCTGGGCGCGTACCGGCTCGCTCTGGCCGATGACCTTCGGCCTGGCCTGCTGTGCGGTGGAAATGATGCATGCGGGGGCGTCGCGCTACGATCTGGACCGATTCGGGGTGGTTTTTCGCCCGAGTCCCCGTCAGTCGGACGTCATGATCGTCGCCGGTACGCTGGTCAACAAAATGGCTCCGGCACTGCGCAAGGTCTATGACCAGATGCCCGAGCCGCGCTGGGTGATCTCGATGGGATCGTGCGCCAATGGTGGCGGCTATTACCACTACTCGTACGCCGTGGTGCGCGGCTGTGATCGCATCGTGCCGGTGGATGTCTACGTGCCGGGCTGTCCGCCGACGGCCGAGGCGCTGCTCTATGGAATCATCCAGCTGCAGCGCAAGATCGAGCGGCGGCTGGCCGCGACCGCCTGAGAACCCAGGGATAGCCGCGGTGCCCGCCTACATCGATGAGCTCGCCACGCGGATCGATCTGACCTTGGGGCAGCGCGTGCGCCGCTATCGCTCGCTGGCGCACGAATTCGCGATTGAAGTGGCCGCCGGCGATCTGCTCGAAGTGGCCCGCACCTTGCGCGACGATCCGCAGCTGCATTTCGAGCAGCTCATCGACCTTTCAGGCCTCGACTATCTCGACTACGGTCGCGCCGAGTGGCGCACAGACGCGGCGACCGCGACCGGGTTCAGCCGCGGCGTGAATTGCGCCGCGCCGCACACGCTCGCCGGCAACAAGCGCTTTGCGGTGGTCTCGCAGCTGCTGTCGGTGGCGCACAATCAGCGGTTGCGGCTGCGTGTCTGGTGCGAGGAGCTCGAAGATCCGATGGTCGATTCGCTGACCGGCATCTGGGCCAGCGCCGACTGGTTCGAGCGCGAGGCCTTTGACCTGTTCGGAATCCTGTTCCGCGGCCATCCGGATCTGCGCCGCATCCTGACCGACTATGGTTTTATCGGCCATCCGTTCCGCAAGGATTTTCCGCTGATCGGCAATGTCGAAGTGCATTACGATCCGCAGCTCAAGCGCGTGGTCTACGAGCCGGTCAGCATCGAGGCGCGTACGCTCGTGCCGCGCGTGATCCGCCACGACAACCGCTACGATCCGGCGCTGCACGATCTGGCGCGAGCGCCCAAGTGATGGCTGAGATCCGCAATCTCACTCTGAACTTCGGCCCGCAGCATCCGGCCGCGCACGGCGTGTTGCGTCTGGTGCTCGAGATGGACGGCGAGGTCATCCAGAAGGCCGATCCGCACATCGGGCTGCTGCATCGCGCGACCGAAAAGCTCGCCGAGTCCAAGCCGTTCAATCAGTCGATCGGCTACATGGACCGGCTCGACTATGTCTCGATGATGTGCAACGAGCATGCCTATGTCATGGCCATCGAACGCCTGCTCGGCATCGAGCCGCCGCTGCGGGCGCAGTACATCCGGGTGATGTTTGACGAAATCACGCGTGTTCTGAACCACCTCATGTGGCTCGGCGCCCACGGCCTCGACATCGGCGCCATGACGATCTTTCTGTTCTGCTTCCGCGAACGCGAAGACCTCATGGATTGCTATGAGGCGGTGTCGGGTACGCGTATGCACGCCACCTACTATCGTCCAGGCGGCGTCTATCGCGACCTGCCCGAGGCGATGCCGAAATATTTTGCCTCGCGCTGGCGCAGCCAGAAGCAAGTCGATCGTCTCAACGAAGTGCGCGCCGGCTCGCTGCTGGATTTCATCGACGCCTTCACGGTCAAGTTCCCGGGCTGCGTCGATGAGTACGAGACGCTGCTGACCGACAACCGCATCTGGAAGCAACGCACCGTGAACATCGGCGTGGTCGGACCAGAGCGCGCGCTGCAGCTGGGTTTTTCCGGTCCGATGCTGCGCGGTTCGGGTGTCGAGTGGGATCTGCGCAAAAAGCAGCCCTACGAGGCATACTCGCAGCTCGAGTTCGACGTGCCGATCGGCGTCAATGGCGACTGCTACGACCGCTATCTGGTGCGTGTCGAGGAGATGCGCCAGTCCAATCGCATCATCAAACAATGCGTGGACTGGCTGCGCGCCCATCCCGGCCCGGTCATGGTCGATGACCGCAAGGTGCGTGCGCCGAGCCGCGAGCACATGAAAGGCGACATGGAAGCGCTGATTCATCATTTCAAATTCATGACCGAAGGCTACTGCGTGCCCGAGGGGGAGACCTATGCCGCGGTCGAGGCGCCCAAGGGCGAGTTTGGCGTGTTCCTGGTCTCGGACGGTGCCAACAAGCCTTACCGGCTCAAGTGCCGCGCGCCCGGCTTTGCGCACCTGGCATCACTCGGGGAAATGGTTCAGGGTCACATGCTCGCCGACGTCGTAGCGATCATCGGCACGCAGGACATCGTCTTCGGGGAGGTCGATCGCTGATGAGCACGCAGCCGGGAAAAACGCCACTGCTGTCTGAGCACACGCGGCAGGAGATCGATCATTGGGTCGGCAAATTTCCGCCGGGCCGGCAGCGCTCGGCCTTGCTCTCGGCGCTGCGCGCGGCACAGGAGCAGAACCAGGGGTATCTGACCCCTGAGCTCATGGATGCGGTCGCGCAGTATCTGCAGCTGCCACCGATCCAGGTGTACGAAGTCGCGAGCTTCTACTCGATGTTCGAGACCCACCCGTGCGGCCGTCATCACGTGAGCGTCTGCACCAATATTTCCTGTATGTTGCGCGGCGGCGAGGCGATCGCCGCCTACGTTGAGAAAAAGCTCGGCATCCGTGTCGGCGAGAGCACGCCCGACGGGCGCATCTTTCTCAAGTGCGAAGAGGAGTGCCTCGCCGCCTGCACCGGTGCGCCGATGATGATGGTCGATCACGTCTACCACGAGTATCTGACGCCGGAGAAAGTCGACCGCATTCTGGCCGATCTCAAATGAGTGCCGGAGCGGACCCTATGAGTGCCTGGAACGATAAGAGCAATCTGACCTGCTTCGAGCCGTTGCAGTACGAGCGCCCCTGGACGCTCGAGACCTATGGGCGCATCGGCGGCTATGAAGCTTGGAAGAAAATCCTGGCGCAAAAGCCGCCGCGCGAGCAGATCATCGAGCAGGTCAAGGACTCGGGGCTGCGCGGCCGAGGTGGTGCGGCCTTCCCGGTCGGCGTGAAGTGGAGCTTCATGCCGCGCAATGCCACGATGCAGAAGTATGCGGTCTGCAATTCGGACGAGAGCGAGCCCGGCACCTGCCACGATCGCGACATCCTGCGCTACAACCCGCATGCCCTCATCGAGGGCATGGCGATCGGCGGCTACTGCATGAACGCCACGGTCGGCTACAACTACATCCGCGGCGAGTTCCTCGGCGAGCCGGTGCCGCGCTTCGAGGCGGCGCTCGCGGAAGCCTATGCCGCGGGTCTGCTCGGCAGGAACATTCTTGGTTCCGGCATCGATTTCGATCTCTATACCTTCGTCGGTGCCGGCGCCTACATCTGCGGCGAGGAGACGGCGCTGCTCGACTCGCTCGAAGGCAAGACCGGCAAGCCGCGCTTCAAGCCGCCGTTTCCGGCCGCTTTCGGCCTCTATGGCATGCCCACGACCGTCAACAACACGCAGAGCTTTGCCTCCGTGCCGACCATCCTGCGCAAGGGCGCGCAATGGTTTGCCGAGCTGGGGCCGAGGAACTCGGGCGGTAGCGCGATCTTCTCGGTCTCCGGGCACGTCAATAAGCCCGGCAATTTCGAATTGCCGCTGGGGGTTCCCTTTGTCGATCTGCTCGCACTCGCCGGCGGTGTGCTCGAAGGGCGAGCGCTCAAGGCCGTGATTCCGGGCGGCTCCTCGGTGCCGGTGGTGCCGGCCGAGACCATGCTCAAGCTAAACATGGATTACGACTCGCTCAGGGCCGCGGGTTCAGGTATAGGCGCGGGCGCCGTGATCGTCATGGACGAGACCACCTGCATGGTGCGCGTGCTCGAGCGGCTGTCGCGCTTCTACATGTCCGAATCCTGCGGCCAGTGCACCCCCTGTCGCGAGGGCACGGGCTGGCTCAACCGCACCCTGAAGCGCATTCTGGCCGGCGAAGGGCGGCGCGAGGACCTGAACCTGCTGCTCGACGTCGCCAACCGCATCGAGGGCCATACGATCTGCGGTCTGGGGGATGCGGCCGCGTGGCCCGTGCAAAGCTTCCTGAAGCACTTCCGCGCCGAGTTCGAATACATGGTCGATCACGGCGGGCGCAGCATCGTCCATGCGGAGCGCGCCGCGGCATGAGCGACGATCTGGTCAATATCGAGGTCAACGGCGTCGCGGTCAAGGCGCGCAAGAACGAGCTCATCATGCGCGTGACCGATCGCGAGGGCATCTACATCCCGCGATTTTGCTATCACGACAAACTGCCGATCGCGGCCAATTGCCGCATGTGCCTGGTGGAGGTCGAAAGGGCGCCCAAGCCGCTGCCGGCCTGCGCCACGCCGGTGGCCGAGGGCATGAAGATCTTCACGCATTCGGTCAAGGCCATCGGCGCGCAGCGCGCGGTCATGGAATTTTTGCTCATCAATCATCCGCTCGATTGCCCGATCTGCGATCAGGGCGGGGAATGCGAACTGCAGGACCTGGCGGTGGGGTTCGGCAGGGATATTTCGCGCTTCGTCGAGCGCAAGCGCGTGGTCAAGGACAAGAATCTCGGGCCGCTGGTCTCATCGGACATGACGCGCTGCATTCACTGCACGCGCTGCGTGCGCTTCGGACAGAATGTCGCTGGAATCCAGGAGCTGGGCGCTACCGGGCGCGGCGAGCACGTGGAGATCGGCACCTATATCGAGCGCAGCATCGATCACGAACTCTCGGGCAATATCATTGATCTGTGCCCGGTCGGTGCGCTCAACAGCAAGCCGTTTCGCTATCGCGGGCGCGGCTGGGAGATGACGCAGTATCCGCTGATCTCGCCGCACGACGGCGTCGGTACCCAGCTGTTCGGCCACGTGCTGCGCGGCCGGCTCATGCGCGTGGTGCCCCGGGCGTGCGAGGAGATCAACGAGACCTGGATCGCCGATCGCGACCGCTTCAGCTACGAGGGCATCTACAGCGAGGATCGCCTGCTCTCGCCGCAGCTGCGTCAGAGCGATGGCAGCTGGCGCGACGTCGAGTGGGAGCAGGCGCTCGAAAGCGCGGTCGGGACGCTCAAGAGCGCCATGGCCGGTTCCGAGGGTCTGGGGCTGCTGGCTCATCCCTCGAGCACGCTCGAGGAGCACTATCTGCTCGCGCGCCTGGCCGATGGTCTCGGCAGTGCGCACATCGATCACCGGCTGCGGCAGCGCGATTTTCGCGATCAGTCTGCCGATGGGCTCGCACCCGATCTGGGGCTGCCGATCGCGGCCATCGATACGCTCGATGCGCTGCTGCTGATCGGCTCCAATCTGCGTCACGAAGTGCCGATTCTCGCGCACCGGGTCCGCAAGGCGAGTCTGCGCGGGGCAAAGATCAGTTTTATCAATCCGGCGTGCTTCACGTATCTGTTCCCGGTGGCGCAATACCTCACGACGCCGGCGGCGGGGGATGTGGCTGCTGTGGCGGCAGTGCTGCGTGCGGCGCTCGGCGATTCGCCGGCCCCGGGCGCCCTCGCGCCGCTGCTCGAGGGCGTGGCGGTCGAGGAGGGTCATCGCGCGATCGCCGATGCGCTCAAGGCAGGTGCGCGAAGCGCTATCTGGCTCGGCGCGCTGAGCCTGCGCAGTAGCCAGTACAGCGAGCTGCGGGCGCTCGCGCGTGCGCTTGCTCGCGCCACCGGTGCCGCCTTCGGCGAGCTCGCCGAAGGCGGCAATGCCGTGGGCGCCTGCCTGGCCGGGGTGCTGCCGCATCGAAGCGCGGCGGGCGTCGCGCGCGCGCAGACGGGATGGGATGCACGCGCGATGCTCGAGCGGCCGCTGTCCGCTTATCTGCTGCTGCACTGCGAGCCGTGGGCCGATGCGGCCATGCCCGGCGCGCTCGACACGCTTTCGCAAGCGCGCGGCCTGGTGGCCGTGACGGCCTTTGCGAGCGCTGAGATGAAACGCGTTGCGCAGGTGCTGCTGCCGGCGGCGACCTTCGCCGAGAGCTCGGGTAGCTATGTGAATCTCGAGGGCCGCTGGCAGAGCCAGAGCGGCGCGGCGCGGCCGCTCGGTGCCGCGCGACCGGCGTGGAAGATACTGCGCGTGCTCGGCAATCTGCTGAATCTGCCAGGCTTCGACTACGACTCCTCCGAGCAGGTGCGCGATGAGCTCAAGGTGCGCATCGACGGCGCGCAGCCCCTGGCCATCGCCGCGGGCCACGCGCCCTGGGCGGCGGCACGGGCCGAGCCCGTGATCGATCTGGCCATGTACCAGATCGACCCGGTGCTGCGCCGCGCGGCGTCGCTGCGTCGCACGGCCGATGGGCGCGCTGCGAGCCAGCAATACGCCGGGGCGGCTACGTGAACGCACTGAGCAGCCTGTGGGCGGCCCTTCCGTCCTATGTCCATTCGACCGTCTTCACGCTGCTGCTGACCGTGGTGCTGATTCTCTCGGTCGCGTACCTGACGCTCTGGGAGCGCAAGCTCATCGGCTGGATGCAGATGCGTATCGGACCGAATCGGGTGAAGATCTTCGGCTTCGCCGGCGGTTTCGGTCAGCCCTTCGCCGATGTCATCAAACTTCTGATCAAAGAAGTCGTGGTGCCGACGCGCGCCAACAAGGTGCTGTTCATGCTGGCCCCGGCCATCACGCTGATTCCCGCCTTCGCCACCTGGGCGGTGGTGCCGATCGCTCCAAATTACGCGATCGCGAACGTCGATGCGGGTCTGCTGTACTACCTGTCGCTGACCTCCATGGGCGTGTACGGCGTGATCCTCGCCGGCTGGGCCTCGAACTCCAAATATGCCTTCCTGGGCGCGATGCGCTCGGCGGCGCAGATGGTGGCCTACGAGATTGCGATGGGCTTCGCGCTGGTCGGGGTGCTCATGGCCTCCGGCAGCCTCAATCTTGGCACGATTATCGCGCGCCAGCACGGCGCCGCGCTGGCCTGGAACTGGTTCTGGCTGTTTCCGCTCATGTTGGTGTACTTCATTTCAGGGCTCGCCGAGACCAATCGTGCACCCTTCGATGTCGCCGAAGGCGAGTCAGAGATCGTGGCGGGCTTCCACGTCGAGTACTCCGGCATCGCCTTCGCGCTGTTCTTCCTGGCCGAATACGCCAACATGATCCTGATCGCAGGTCTCACGGCGGTATTCTTCCTCGGTGGCTGGCTCAGTCCGTTCGAGGGCTATCCGGGCATCGGCGGCAGCGTGCTGGCACTGCCCGGCACGCACTGGCTGGTGCTGAAGATCTTCGCACTGCTGTGCATCTTCCTCTGGCTGCGAGCCACCTTTCCGCGCTATCGCTACGATCAGATCATGCGACTGGGCTGGAAGGTATTGATCCCCGTGACGCTGGTCTGGATTGCGGTCGAAGCGGCCTTCGTGAGCTTGCGCGTCGGCCCCTGGGCGCGCTAGCCAATTCAAGAGACATCGCATGGCCATGGCAAACCCGATCAAGACCTTCCTGCTCACCGAGCTGCTGCAGGGCCTGTCGGTCACGGCGCGCTCGCTGTTTCGCCGCAACGTCACCGTGCAGTATCCGGAAGAGAAGACGCCGCAGTCGGTGCGCTTCCGCGGGCTGCATGCGCTGCGTCGCTACCCGAACGGCGAGGAGCGCTGCATCGCCTGCAAGCTCTGCGAGGCGGTCTGTCCGGCGCTCGCGATCACGATCGACTCGGATGTGGCCGCCGACGGTACGCGCCGCACGACGCGCTACGACATCGATCTGTTCAAGTGCATTTACTGCGGCTTCTGCGAAGAGGCCTGTCCGGTGGACGCGATCGTCGAGACGCGCATTCACGAATATCACATGGAGCATCGGGGCGAGAACATCATGAGCAAGGACAAGCTGCTCGCGGTCGGCGAGCGCTACGAGGCCATGATCAGCGCCGACAAGAGCGCGGATGCGCCGTACCGCTGAGGAGTCATGTTGCTGCCGCTGATCCTGTTCTACGTGTTTGCGACCATCCTGGTCGCCTCGGCGCTGAGCGTGATCATTGCGCGCAACCCGGTACATGCGGCGCTCAGTCTGGTGCTGTGCTTCGTCACCAGCGCCGTACTCTGGCTGCTGATCGAGGCCGAGTTCCTGGCGATCGTACTGGTGCTGGTCTATGTCGGCGCAGTCATGGTGCTATTCCTGTTCGTGATCATGATGCTCGATGTCAACCTCGAGCAGCTGCGCGGCGGCTTTACGCGCTACGCCTGGCTCGGCTGGATCACGGCTGCGGTGGTGGCGTTCGAGGTGGCGGGCGTGGTGCTGACACGCAAGCTCGGCATCGATGTCATGCGCAGGGCGGCGCCGTTGCCGGCCGACTACAGCAATACGCGCGAGCTCGGCGCGCTGCTCTACAGCAAGTACGTCTATCCGCTGGAAGTCGCCGCCATGCTGCTGCTGGTGGCGATGGTCGCGGCGATCACGCTCACGCTGCGCCATCGCGTCGGCCTTAAAGTGCAGGACATCGGCAAGCAGGTGGCGGCGCGGGCCGGCGAGCGGGTGCGCCTGGTCAAGATGGACTCGGAGCCGCGGCAATGATCACGCTTGGACACATGCTGACGCTCTCGGCGATCCTGTTTGCGCTGTCGGTCGCGGGCATATTTCTGAACCGCAAAAATGTGCTGCTGCTGCTCATGTGCATCGAGCTGCTGCTGCTCGCGGCCAGTTTCAACTTCGTGGCCTTCTCGCACTATCTCGGTCAGCTCGACGGCCAGATCTTCGTTTTCTTCGTGCTGACCGTGGCGGCGGCGGAATCAGCCATCGGCCTGGCCATTCTCGTGGTGCTGTTCCGCGAGCGGCGCAGCATCAATGTCGAAGAACTCAACCGCCTGCAGGGCTGACATGAATCCGACGCTGTTGCTTGCGATTCCAATGCTGCCGCTGCTGGCAGCCGTGCTCGCCGGGCTCGCGGGCAGGCGCATCGGCCGCGCAGGGGCGGCAGCGGTCACGATCGCCGCGGTCGGCATTGCCTGCCTGCTGTCGCTGCTGGTGCTCAAGCAGCTGCTGATCGATCACGTGCCGACCTACCAGGGTACGGTCTACACCTGGCTGGTCAGTGACGGCGTGCGCATGCAGGTCGGCTTCCTGGTCGATCGTCTGACTGCGCTGATGATGGTCGTGGTGACCTTCGTATCGCTGTGCGTGCACGTCTACACCATCGGCTATATGAGCGATGATCCGGGCTACCAGCGCTTCTTCGCCTATATCTCGCTGTTCACCTTCTCGATGCTGATGCTGGTGATGTCTAACAATTTCATGCAATTGTTCTTCGGCTGGGAGGCGGTCGGCCTGGTCTCGTACTTGCTGATCGGCTTCTGGTATACGCGCCCGAGCGCGATCTTCGCCAATCTCAAGGCCTTTCTGGTCAATCGCATCGGCGACTTCGGCTTCCTGCTCGGCATCGCGGGCGTGCTCTATTACACCGGCTCGCTGGACTACAGCAGCGCATTTGCCGCCGCGCCGTTCATCGCCGCCAAGACGCTGACGCTGATCCCGGGCCATCCGTGGTCGGCAATGTCGCTGATCTGCATCTGCCTGTTCATCGGTGCCATGGGCAAATCGGCGCAGATGCCGCTGCATGTCTGGCTGCCCGATTCTATGGAAGGTCCCACCCCCATTTCGGCCCTGATCCACGCCGCGACGATGGTCACCGCCGGCATCTTCATGGTCGCACGCATGTCGCCGCTGTTCGAGTATTCGGACGCCGCGCTGTCGTTCGTACTGGTGATCGGTGCCACCACGGCGCTGTTCATGGGCTTTCTCGGCATCGTCAACAACGACATCAAACGCGTGATCGCCTATTCGACGCTTTCGCAGCTCGGCTACATGACCGCCGCGCTGGGCGTATCGGCCTACAGCGTGGCGATTTTTCACCTCATGACGCACGCCTTCTTCAAGGCATTGTTGTTCCTCGCGGCCGGTGCCGTGATCATTGCCATGCACCATGAGCAGGATATGCGCCAGATGGGCGGGCTGCGGCGGCGCATGCCCGTGACTTACTGGACCGCGCTGATCGGCGCCCTGGCACTGATCGGCACGCCGTTCTTCTCGGGCTTCTACTCCAAGGACACATTGATCGATGCGGTCGGCGCCTCGCATCGCCTCGGTGCAGACTATGCCTATTGGTGCGTCCTGCTGGGCGTGTTCGTGACCGCGCTCTACACCTTTCGCATGATCTTCCTGACCTTTCACGGCCCGGAGCGCCTCGATCACCACGCGCAGGAGCACTTCCATGACGTCGGCTGGAACATGAAAGGTCCGCTCGTGGCCCTGGCCATCCCCTCGCTGCTGGTCGGTTACTTCACGATCGAGCCGCTGGTGTTCGGCGGCTACTTCGGCGATGCGATCCGCGTGCTCGAGAGCCACGATGCCGTTGGGGAGATGAGGCAGGAGTGGCACGGCCCGATTGCGTTCGCGCTGAGCAGTTTCATGGGCTGGGCCCCGTGGCTGGCGGCACTCGGTGTGTTTGCCGCCTGGTATTTTGTATTGCATCGCCCGCAGGCGGGCGCTGCGCTGCGCGAGCGGTTCGCCGGCCTCAAACGGCTGCTCGATAACAAGTACTACTTCGACTGGTTCAATGAGAACGTGCTCGCTCGGCTCACGCGCGGCGTCGGCATCGTGCTCTGGCGCGGCGGCGATCAGGCGGTCATCGACGGCGCCATGGTCAATGGCACGGCCGGGCTGGTGGGCTGGTTGGCGGTCGTGACGCGGCAGCTGCAGAGCGGCTTTCTGTACTCGTACGCTTTCTGGATGATCATCGGCCTCGCGGTACTGCTGGGCTGGTTCCTGTTCCGGCTCTAAGGCCCAGCGGATGCATCCATTCAGTTGGCTCTCGGTCGTGATCTGGCTGCCCGTCCTTGGGGGCATCGTCACGTTGGCGTTGGGCGATTCGCGCGCGCAGGCGGCGCGCTGGGCGGCGCTCGTCAGCTCGCTGCTGACGCTCGCGGCCTGCGTGCCGCTGTACCTGGGCTTCACCAACGGCACCGCCGACTTTCAGTTCATCGAGCGCGTGCCGTGGATTCCGGCCCTGCACGCGCAGTATTACCTCGGTGTGGATGGCATTTCGTTGCCGCTGATCCTGTTGACCGCCTTGATGACCGTGCCGGTCATCATCGCCGGCTGGTCGGTGGTCGAAAAGCGCCCGGCGCAGTACTACGCTGCCTTTCTGATCATGGAAGGACTCATGATCGGTGTGTTCGCGGCGCTCGACTCGCTGCTGTTCTATTTCTTCTGGGAAGCGATGCTGATTCCGATGTTCATCATCATCGGCATCTGGGGTGGTAAGCGGCGGGTGTACGCGACCCTCAAGTTCTTCTTGTACACCTTCCTCGGATCGGTGCTGATGCTGGTGGCGCTGATCTACCTGTATCTGAAATCCGGCAGCTACAGCATCGCCAGCATGCAGCAGCTGCCGCTGAGCCTGAATGAACAGCGCTGGGTGTTCCTGGCGTTTCTGCTCGCCTTCGCGGTCAAGATACCGATGTGGCCGGTGCACACCTGGTTGCCGGATGCGCACGTCGAGGCGCCGACCGGCGGCTCGGTGATCCTGGCGGCCATCATGCTCAAGATGGGCGGATACGGTCTGCTGCGCTTCAGCCTGCCGATCACACCCGACGCCAGCCATGAGCTGGACTGGCTAATGATTGCTCTATCGCTGATTGCAATCGTCTACATCGCCTTCGTTGCGCTGGTGCAGCAGGACATGAAGAAGCTCGTGGCGTATTCCTCGATCGCGCACATGGGATTCGTGACCATAGGCGCCTTTCTGGTGTTCTATATCCTGTCTGCGACCGGTTCGACGCGCGGCGCGGTCATGGGTCTGGACGGTGCGATGGTGCAGATGATCTCGCACGGGCTGATCTCCGGGGCGCTGTTCCTGTGTATCGGCGTACTCTACGATCGCATGCATACGCGCGAGATCAGTGCCTATGGTGGTGTCGTCAATGTGATGCCGAAGTTCGCCGCCTTGGCGGTGCTGTTTGCGCTCGCCAATTCGGGTCTGCCGGGCACATCGGGCTTCATTGGCGAGTTCCTGGTGATCCTGGCGAGCTTCAAGGCGAGTTTCTGGTTCGCATTGCTGGCGGCGACAATCCTCGTTCTGGGCGCGGCCTTCAATCTCTGGCTCATCAAGCGCGTGATCTTCGGACCGGTGGCCAATGATCACGTCGCGGCGCTGCAGGATCTGAACGGCCGCGAATTTCTGGTGCTCGGCGTGCTGGCGCTCACGGTGCTGCTGCTCGGCATTTGGCCGGCGCCGCTGCTCAACATGATGGAAGCTTCGACGCAGCACCTGTTGCAGCAGCTCGTGACCAGCAAGATTGCGGTGGGTCTGCGATGACGAACCTGTTCGGCGTGGCCGTGAACGCATGGCCGGCGATTCCGGAGATCTGGCTGGCGGCCTGCGCGTGCCTGATTCTGATGCTGGACGTCTACGGTGGCAGCAAGCATCGCGGCCTGACCGCCACGGCCACCATGTTTGCCCTGCTAATCGGTGTACTGCTGACCGCCGGCTTCGGCATGATCGTGCAGCGCACGCTGCTGTTTCACGGTCTGTACGTGGCCGATGGTTTGGGAACGTTCCTGAAGCTCGCGGGATTCGTGACCATGGCCACGGCCATCTTCTACTCGCAGGACTACCTGGAGCAGCGCGCCATGGGGGGCGGCGAATACTACGTGCTGTGCCTGACGGCTCTGCTCGGGGTGTTCGTGCTGATTTCGGCCAACAGTCTGCTGACCGTGTATCTGGGCATCGAGCTGTTGTCGCTGGCGCTGTATGCGCTCGTGGCGTTTGACCGCGACTCCGGCATCGCGGCCGAGGCGGCCATCAAGTATTTCGTGCTCGGTGCGATCGCCTCGGGCGCCTTGCTGTATGGCATGTCGATGCTCTACGGCATGACCGGCACGCTCGATCTCGACACGCTCAGCGCCATTGTGCGCCGGGGGCCGGACGGCGGCTTGATCATCGGCATCGCATTCGTGGTAGCGGCGATTGCCTTCAAATTCGGCGCGGCACCCTTTCACATGTGGGTCCCGGACGTCTATGAGGGCGCACCGACCAGCGTGACGATGTTCATCGCCACCGTCTCGACCCTAGGTTCGTTCGCGTTGATCGCGCGACTGCTCTCGCATGGCCTCGCCGGGCTGCCCGGCTACTGGACGCAGATGGTGGCGGCGGTGGCCGTGCTGTCATTGCTGCTGGGCAATGTCGTGGCCATTGCGCAGAGCAACCTCAAACGCATGCTGGCGTACTCGGCCATCGCCAACGCCGGCTTCGTGCTGCTGGGCTTCGCCACCGGGCGAAACATCGGCTATCAGGCGGCGCTGAACTTTACGATCGCCTATGTGCTCACGACGCTGGCGGCTTTCGGAATGATCCTGGTGTTGAGCCGCAGCGGCTTCGAGCACGATGAGATCGCCGACTTCAAGGGCCTCTCGTCGCGCGACCCGCTGCTGGCAGGGCTGATGTTGGTGCTGATGTTCTCGACCGCGGGGGTGCCGCCATTCATCGGCTTCTGGGCCAAGCTGTGGATCATCCAGGCGCTGCTCGCCAGCGGCCTTACCTGGCTCGGCATCTTTGCGGTCCTGATCTCGGTGGTCGGCGCTTTCTATTACCTGCGAGTGGTCTGGTACATGTATTTCGAGGCGGCCGTCGATCAGCCAGCGGCCTCGAGGCGGCCGCGCATGCGCTTGATTCTGCTCATCAATACGCTCGCTGTCGCGCTGCTAGGGCTACTGCCGAACGCGCTGCTGGACATCTGCCAGCGGCTGTTTCCTTAAGACCGGTCGGGGTTCGCGCACAGAGCCGCGACCTCACCACACCTGCGTTGGCCGCGCGCGGGGCAAACGCCTGTGTACAGGGGATGGCCCTGGTGTAGAATGCGCGCCCTCCTGGTGCGGGGTGGAGCAGTCTGGCAGCTCGTCGGGCTCATAACCCGAAGGTCGCAGGTTCAAATCCTGCCCCCGCTACCATTCATGATATTTCCCTTATAATTCAGGAGCTTAGCTGGTAGAGCCAGGGGCACTTCGGCAAGAATCTCCGTGCAGACCCTGCCCCTACCCATGGGGGTAGCCTTAAGGCGCAAAATCAGGGGAAGTCTGTGCACGACGAGACTAATAGCCATGGCCATTCGCAAAATTTCACTCGGCATACCATCCATCCCTAGTGTAGTGTCCAGCAAATAACTGGTACTATAATGCACCCCGCGCTATGCTGAAGCATGTCGAGAATAAGCCCGAGGGTGAGCCTCGCGGAGGCGGAACGCGAGCAACTGCAGCAGTGGGTGGCAGCGCACGGGACGCCGCAACAGGTGGCGTTGCGATGCCGGATCGTGCTGGCCGCTGCGGCGGGGGAGACGAATCTGCAGATCGGCGCAGCCTGTCAGGTCGATGTGAAGACCGTGGCACTGTGGCGCGGTCGATTTGTTCAGAGCGGCCTGGAGGGCTTGTGGGAGATCGCCTCAGGTCGTGGACGCAAGCCCACCTACTCGGCACGCAAGATCAAGGCGATTGTTCAAGCGACGCTGATGAGCAAGCCGGACGGGATGACGCAGTGGAGTTGTCGGCAGATGGCGCAAGCGCAGGGCGTCAGCAAATCCACGATCAGCACGATCTGGCGCAGCCACAACTTGAAGCCGCATCGCATCAAGAGCTTCAAGCTCTCGCGCGATGCGCGATTTCTGGAGAAGCTGACCGATGTGGTGGGGCTGTACCTCAATCCCCCAGACCAGGCCATGGTGCTGTGCGTGGACGAGAAGACCCAGATCCAAGCGCTCGACCGCACGCAGCCTGGATTACCGATGAAGAAGGGGCGGCTGGGGACGATGACTCACGACTACAAGCGCAACGGCACGACCTGCTTGTTCGCTGCGCTGGAGGTGCTGCAGGGCAAAGTCGTCGGTCAGTGCTTTACCCGTCACCGCCATCAGGAGTTCCTGAGATTCTTGCGACGCCTGGATGCGGAATTCCCTGCCCCGATCAGGCTGCACCTGGTGATGGACAACTACGGCACCCACAAGCATCCTAACGTGCAAGCCTGGCTCAAGCGCCATCCGCGATTTGCCCCGCATTTTGTTCCGACCAGTTCCAGTTGGCTCAACTTGGTGGAACGTTGGTTTGGAGAACTCACGGCCAAAGCCGTCCGGCGCGGCTCATTCACAAGCGTCGCGGACTTGGAGTCGGCCATCGCGAGATTCCTGGAAGCCTGGAACGAAAATCCGAAACCTTTCCTCTGGACCGCAACCGTCGAGTCGATCCAGGCCAAGCTCGCGCGATGCCGCCAGACTCTCGAGCAGATAAAGCCTGGCTGTACCGCGCCTCGAACCAGAAAAAAGAAAATCAAATCACCAGTTATTTCTCGGACACCACACTAGCGGCTCTTTCTGTCGCCCCGATGGAGTTTTGCCCGCATCCGAGGGACGTTTGTTAAGGTGACCGCTCTGCAGTCTTGTCGCTCTGAATGCCGGTATCGGCGAGGATCAAAATAGCGGGAGCCAACCGGCGCTTGTTTCTCATCTGTGTCTTGCCTCAATGGCAGAATGAGTTGGCAGGCGTCGCCAAGTCAATTTTTAATGTCGGGCCCGCCTGCCGCGCTCTTTCTTCGAGCGCCGCCTTAGTTGCTCGGAAGCGGCGAGAATCCGCGTTTCTGAATGATTAGGCTCGAAACTCGGTAGTGACGATGGCCGCAGCGTGTATGCCGCTACGCGGCATGGACGAGAAGGCAATTAGGCGGGCAGCGAGGGCAGCGCCGTAATTGTGCCGTTGATGTAGATGCCCCTGATCCAGCGCGACTCGATGGTATCCCTCTGTAACGATATCGGCCAATCGGACTAGTAGCTGATTACCGCTCCGTACGCGAACGTAAAGGGTGAGCCGCTGATGGGGGTCAATGCCCCACTGAGGGCATCAATCTTGTATGCGGAGACCCCGAGAGCGTCTGACACATAGACGAAGTGGCCGATAGGCTCGACGGCAATGGAAGCAGGCGCGCTGCCTGTCGGGAAGGGCGAGCCATCGATAGGCGTCAGTACTCCGCTGCCGGGATCGATGGCGTAGGCGGAGATGTCGTTCGAACCGGAATTCGTCACGTAGAGATACTTGCCGTAGGGATCAACCGCCGCCGAGCTGGCGCCATTGCCGACTGCAAACGGTGAGCCGCTGATGGGAGTCAGCGTTCCGTCGGCAGGATCGATGCCGTAGGCAGCTATGCCGTTCGAACCGACCGGCCCTACATACAGATACTTGCCCGATGGGTCTGGGGCTAACCAGACATTACTCGGCGCCGCGCCGATGTCGACCGGTGAGGCAACTTGCGACAGCGCCCCGCTCTTGGAGTCCATCGAAAGCGCGATGAGCATATTCTTGGTCTGGGACGGAGGTGGGGCGTAGATGAAATCCTGGTATTCGACGTAGACATACCTGTCGAGGGGGTCGACGCTGGCCACATTCGGGCCTGGCCCATTTGCGCACGCCGAGGTTGGAAAGCAATAAGAGCTAACGTACGTCAATGCTCCACTGGCGGAATCCACCATCATAGTGGCCACCTCGCCATGGGTGCCGGTCTCAAACAGAAACCTCCCTGAAGGATCGAACGCAAGGTTGTTGAAACCTAGCGGCCAGGCGCCGCCTTGCGGGGTGACCAACGTCAGGGCGCCGGTGCCCCGGTCAATCGAGAATATGGGAAGCAGGCCAAATTGGCCCTGATATACCGCCATGTAGAGGAAGCTGCCCTGTGGATCGACGACCATCGGGCCTCCCGGAAAGCCATAGAAATTACCCTGGCTGTCGCGCAGACCGTTGGGAAAGCATGTCGGTGAGCCACTGGTGGCAGTCAACGCCCCGCTGGTGCTGTCGATGGCGCTGGTAGTAAAGCAAAAATTTCCACCCTCGCCGAGGAGGAAACGGGCGGGCGTCGTCGTGCAGGTCACCTTGATGTCGGTGACGTTTGCACCGGCAATCGTGCCCTTTCCGTTGGCGACAACGCAGGTTTGCGAGGGGGTCGTCGGCTGGGTGGCCACCGTGATGTCGTAAGCAGTGCCGTTCGACAGGAAGGTGGCTAGCAATTGGAATCCGTCGGCTGTCGGCTCCACGGCGATAGGAGAGCCATTGTTCTGCAGCGTGAGGCGCGATCCGACGAGACCGCTGACCGTCCCGCCAATCGAATACAACGAGCTTCCGCCGCAGCCGTTCAGCACCAATACCGCGAACGCAAGCGTCAACAAGCTACGTGACCTGCTCATGCCACGCCTCTCAGAATCCCGACCACGAACCCTGGAACGCAAGCCATCTGGAGCTTCTACGCAGAGCCCATCGATCCATCAATTCGTAAAAACCGGGGGTGGTCCGGCAGAAACAGCGCGGGGCCCTCTTCGGGCCCCGCGCCATACCGGCTTTACGCCTGCGATCAAACCACCATCAAGTGGCCGGCATCGCCGTGCCCGTGAAGCAGAGGATCACTGGCGTCTCGGTCGCCGGCATAGTCGTACTGCGTCATCCAACGGCGCAGCAGGTTCGCGTTGATGCCGTGCGCAAGTGCGGACGACAAGAGCGCATCGTGCGCAAAGCGCTCGAAGATGAACGGTCACGCCGGCGGCTGGGCCGCCTTGGCCCCACTGACCTGGGGTTGGGCAGTTACACTAGCGGCAGGGCCAAGACTAGAGGCGCCGGTACAGCACAGCGCGCCACAGCTACCATTAAAATCAATATGTTAGATGCTATAACTACAAACTATCGGCGCCCATTGGCTCCGGTATGCAGGGGAGATGTAGAGATCCAGCCTCCCGGATCCACAAATTTTCCTTGTCTCCGTT